>ENA-OPEI01000013-OPEI01000013.1-human-gut-metagenome-genome-assembly--contig:-NODE-13-length-63775-cov-7.098901_pt1 | contig 63775 bp, 43 predicted proteins | sample MGYA00241297_ERZ501528 | MGnify/ENA primary metagenome ERZ501528 (study PRJEB25962, sample SAMEA2042387) | human gut metagenome | biome: human gut; feature: human-associated habitat; material: faeces...
CCACCTCCGTTAAATTAGAATAGAACCATAGTGGAATGTAAATCAGGTTTCTTGAATTACGCTACGAGAGAATAAAGTATTAGAATAGAACCATAGTGGAATGTAAATAAAGTACCCTCGGTCATTTTAATCAATCCCTTATCAATTAGAATAGAACCATAGTGGAATGTAAATATAACCAGGAACAGTAACAGTTGAGCTAGCGTCTTGGATTAGAATAGAACCATAGTGGAATGTAAATAAGAACAATGACGTTTTATCACATTACATTCAACAATTAGAATAGAACCATAGTGGAATGTAAATGGGAGAACCGGTGTAGCAGGACAGGTAACATGTTGGATTAGAATAGAACCATAGTGGAATGTAAATGTTGATATATGGAATTTTAAAAACGCATGCGTAAAGATTAGAATAGAACCATAGTGGAATGTAAATATGGTATTAATGGATTGGCAAAAAGCATTTATAGAATTAGAATAGAACCATAGTGGAATGTAAATGATGACGGCATTAAGTACATTTACACTCAGTATTTTATTAGAATAGAACCATAGTGGAATGTAAATACGCGATATATAAAAAAGATTGGACAGGTACTGGATTAGAATAGAACCATAGTGGAATGTAAATGCTGAATTGCAGATGGTTACAGAGCAGAAGGTTAAATTAGAATAGAACCATAGTGGAATGTAAATGCATGAAAAAGAGATCGGCCACATCGCCGGCCATATTAGAATAGAACCATAGTGGAATGTAAATGGCGAAGGATGCAAATAAAAACACAAACCCAAAGGAATTAGAATAGAACCATAGTGGAATGTAAATTACATAAAATCAAGCAAGTGTGAGATTATAAAGAAATTAGAATAGAACCATAGTGGAATGTAAATTTCAGTGTGGAGCTTTTCATAACAAGAGCAATGCAAATTAGAATAGAACCATAGTGGAATGTAAATTTTACATTCATGCCGGAAAAACAAGAATCATGGAATTAGAATAGAACCATAGTGGAATGTAAATAACGGACTTAGAAAGTCAGATAAGAAAATAGCAGAAATTAGAATAGAACCATAGTGGAATGTAAATTTGCACTTTTCTAACTCTGAAGGCAGATACGTATAAATTAGAATAGAACCATAGTGGAATGTAAATGGTCTATGCTCCAGGTCTTGCCGCTGTGGGCGCATTGATTAGAATAGAACCATAGTGGAATGTAAATGCGTTTCAAACGTTGCAACGATTCCGCCGAATCCGTATTAGAATAGAACCATAGTGGAATGTAAATATCATTGCCAATGCCCCACCTGTTGCAGCTGTTGATTAGAATAGAACCATAGTGGAATGTAAATAAAAAATTAAGAGAGTTTGAACCGATTCTTAAGGATTAGAATAGAACCATAGTGGAATGTAAATGATGCATTAGATGATTTGAATACTTTTGATTCTTGGATTAGAATAGAACCATAGTGGAATGTAAATTGCCTATTTAATTCATTATGCTCCGTCAGGTCATATTAGAATAGAACCATAGTGGAATGTAAATATTGATAATTTTGCCATAGCACAAACTAGTGATTCCAATTAGAATAGAACCATAGTGGAATGTAAATAACATTACTCATAAGGTACTTGCTAAGATGGAAGAATTAGAATAGAACCATAGTGGAATGTAAATGATGATGATAATACTTCTGTTGTTGATTTCGTTAGTATTAGAATAGAACCATAGTGGAATGTAAATATTAATAAAGAATTACGATTACTTGACAGCGACGGATTAGAATAGAACCATAGTGGAATGTAAATATTCTTGACCTTGTCGGACAGGGATTGAATGCACATTAGAATAGAACCATAGTGGAATGTAAATTCAGATTTTGATATTTTTGAAGAGGTTTGTGCTCATTAGAATAGAACCATAGTGGAATGTAAATAGGGTACACACTAACTGTGTATCCTTATCTTCATATTAGAATAGAACCATAGTGGAATGTAAATGGTCTATGCTCCAGGTCTTGCCGCTGTGGGCGCATTGATTAGAATAGAACCATAGTGGAATGTAAATGCGTTTCAAACGTTGCAACGATTCCGCCGAATCCGTATTAGAATAGAACCATAGTGGAATGTAAATATCATTGCCAATGCCCCACCTGTTGCAGCTGTTGATTAGAATAGAACCATAGTGGAATGTAAATAAAAAATTAAGAGAGTTTGAACCGATTCTTAAGGATTAGAATAGAACCATAGTGGAATGTAAATGATGCATTAGATGATTTGAATACTTTTGATTCTTGGATTAGAATAGAACCATAGTGGAATGTAAATTGCCTATTTAATTCATTATGCTCCGTCAGGTCATATTAGAATAGAACCATAGTGGAATGTAAATATTGATAATTTTGCCATAGCACAAACTAGTGATTCCAATTAGAATAGAACCATAGTGGAATGTAAATAACATTACTCATAAGGTACTTGCTAAGATGGAAGAATTAGAATAGAACCATAGTGGAATGTAAATGATGATGATAATACTTCTGTTGTTGATTTCGTTAGTATTAGAATAGAACCATAGTGGAATGTAAATATTAATAAAGAATTACGATTACTTGACAGCGACGGATTAGAATAGAACCATAGTGGAATGTAAATATTCTTGACCTTGTCGGACAGGGATTGAATGCACATTAGAATAGAACCATAGTGGAATGTAAATTCAGATTTTGATATTTTTGAAGAGGTTTGTGCTCATTAGAATAGAACCATAGTGGAATGTAAATAGGGTACACACTAACTGTGTATCCTTATCTTCATATTAGAATAGAACCATAGTGGAATGTAAATTCCCATTTTGGGAACTCACATCAATTGCTGTTTTAATTAGAATAGAACCATAGAGTTATTATATAAATACAAACAGACAGAGCTTAAAAAAATGGAAAGATATTGCGATATGGTTATGTAAGGGATACAAAATTATCTGATAACCATGATGTCGTAGCTTATAATTATGCTTTGGACAGAAATCAGAATTTGGCAGAAAAACTGGAGTCATTAACCCTTAGTAAAGATAAATTAATCAAACAGGGTATGAAATATTCAAAGGAAATGGATACAGTTGAAAAGAAATTGAAGAAATGCCGTACTTCAATTAGAGAAAAGGAAGCTTTTTATGCTTCAAGGGCAAATATGATTGCAACTACAGTATCTAAACTAGTTGTTGATCATATGTTTGAAAATGTAAAATATGATTTGGTAATGTTTGATGAGGTCAGTATGGCATATGTTACACAGCTTATATGTGCAGCTATGTATTCACGGGATAAGTTTGTATGTGTTGGAGATTTTAATCAGTTGGCTCCAATTGCACAGTCAGAGGCAGCGAACTTCCTAAAAAGGGATATTTTTAGTTATTTTGGGATTATAGATGATAAGGGTATATCATAACCTTCTTAAAAATCATGCAAGTGTAGAGAAGAAGCGTGATATATCAAAGAGGATTCCATTACCAGGAGATGTGATGAGTCTTGTTGATTTAAGTGGAACATATTGTGCTGCTTATAAAAATTCGGACAACTCACGTTTTAATATTTTAAGTGCTATTGTGTCTTTTGGATTGGCTTTAACTTCAATGGACAAAGAGAATAAGGATGCAACTGGAGTAATTAACCCATATGTAGCCCAAGCGGCAGGCAGTTCTACTGCGGTTGCTGATATGGCGGTAAAGTCAATAGCGTTGGGGGTAAGAGTTTTGGAAACCCCTTACCTCCTGCTCGCAATAAATCCTGCCAGCCACATGACAGTCGATGCAATAATAAATATAAGAACAAATGTATTAACCTGTTCTTTCCATCTCAATGAAAGAATAATTGCGTCGCCTATGACTGCTATGATAATTGGCAGAAGCATAAAAAGATTGACTGCATCATTATTGAATACCCTGTATGCCATATATGCAAAAGCAGCGACAAGCACAAGTGATACGACTGCCTCTATTATATGGAATAATCCGGCGTATTCAATATGTGATTTATATACAACCGGAATAGCCATAGAGAAAAATATGAGATACACAAGTGAAAGCCATAGTAATATGCTGTCATTTGCCATTGCATTATTTTTAGCCGTTCTGATGACAAGTGCGGCTATAAGAAATCCGTATGAGGCAAATTGTATTCCGGGGATTGTATATTCGGTATGCACCATTCCTGAGACCAGAATCACGCCGATTGTAATACATATCATCTTTGCATTAACCTGCGTTCCGTCTGACAGAAGTGCCTTAAGGAAATCCCTGTTGATTGTAAATAATAAAATAACGGATGCTACAAGCGACAGAATACAGATGCCGTTTACATACCGGCTGAACCCATCTCCCCACATGGAAAGATTTTTATCCGCAAATGAACGTATGAGACTCTGGATTCTTTCACCAAAAAGAATCAGAAAATAACCCATGATAAGCCAGTTAATTAACATCTTTTGTCCTCCTTTAAAATTATAATTTACAGTAAATTATATCATATATGAATATCGATTTGCCATATAAAAATATATAATATGAGTTCTTTTTTTGGGACAGATAATATGAGATAATTATTATGGGGCAGGCCTAGATTGAAAAATTAAACCTGTACTTTTACAACTGAAAATGGCTATAAAAGGTCTAGTTTACTTTTTCTACAGCCCTTTCCAAGGCATGATATATTGGTTATATCGATTACTATCTGCTGGGAAAGGAGCAGATATGAATTATTACAATGCTAGTGGGCAAATGAACCTGTCAGATCGAATAGCAATAGAAACTGGGATATGCATCGGGGAGTCATTCAAAAAAACAGCAAAAAGACTTCGAAGACATCCATCTACTATTGCTTATGAAGTTAAAGGAAACAGAACTTTCATAAAAGGTAATTATCCTAATGGAAAGGATTGTAGCAAGGTAAGACATTGTACGGTAAAGAACTTATGCGGGTGTGATGAAGAAGCCTGTAATACAAAGTGTAGACTTTGTAGAGGAGTGGATTGTACCAAGGTATACGATAGATATGTATCAGTTGCTTGCCATAAGTTTGATTCTCCTCCGTATGTTTGTAATAACTGTAAGGATAAAAAGCTTTGCAACAAAGATAAGTATATTTACAGTGCGAAATTTGCTGATGCAGCTGTAACTCGTCGTAGATCGGAGAGTCGACAAGGAGTTAGACTTTCTGATGAAAAGAAGGAAGAATTAGATGAACTTGTGACTCGACTTGTTAAGAAAGAACAGCCTTTAACACACATATATGCAGAACATGAAAATGAAATGCCAGTGTGTTTGAGAACACTTTATAACTATATCGATGAAGGTGCCTTATCTATTAAAAACATTGATTTAAGAAGAAAAACAGGCTACAAACCACGAAAGAAAAAGTACAACGATATCAATGGATTTCACTCAATGGAGTATAGACAGTGTAGGGCATATGAGGATTTTGAGTATGCGATGAAATTCAAATATTTAGAAGATGAAGTAACAGAAATGGATACTGTAAAAGGCGTTGGAGAATCTGGAAAGCGTTTGCTTACAATGATCTTTAGAAAGAACAACGTAATGCTACTATTCCTGATGCCAGATGGAAAAGCAGAATCCGTAAAAAGGGTTTTTGACGATCTTGAGACAGGATTGGGAATAGATGTTTTTAGACGGTTGTTTCCGGTTATATTGACTGACAACGGCAGCGAATTCAAGAAGGTAGATGAGTTAGAACTTACGCTGGATGAGGATGGCTTCCTAGTTTATAGAACAAGCCTTTATTACTGTGATCCAATGGCTTCATGGCAAAAAGGGTGTATCGAGAAGAATCATGAATTTATTCGTTATGCCGTGCCAAAAGGAAAAAGCTTAAACCCATACACGCAAGAAGATATGACTTTATTAATGAATCATATCAATAGCGTAAAACGTCCTGGACTTGGAAATAAAAGTCCATACGAGCTCGTAGAAGAGGATGATGAAGATTTCAAAGCATTAATGTCATTATTAAAAATGCACCTCATCCCGCCAGATGAAGTGCATTTAATGCCAGATTTATTCGTTAAAAAATAATTAGACCGAAGTTGCAGATAGTAATCGATTTGTCAATAGGTATTAAATAGACGGGTCGCATTTACTTTTGCATAACAAGTAGCCAGCCGTCTGTTAATCATGCAAACAAATATATACCTGCTATCTGGGATGCCTTAATTATAGCATGATATTTGAATTTGAACATCCATTATTAGGGCTTTATTTAACCTCAGAACAGGATTTTGATTATTAGACGTATTTTCAGTTGGGTTTTAGTTTTTCATTCAAGGTGAATAAATCAAGGGGCTTGGAACTTATTATAACTAAAACGATTTGGTTATAAAAAACCTAAATTTGGTTATTGACAATCAAAAGGTTTGAATGTATTATAATCATAACATGATGGTTATAAAAAACCAAAGGAGGTTGCGATGTTAGATCTAAGCATTAGAACATTGATAGAAAATGAATATGAGAACGTTGAAAAAAATGGTTATGAAATTGCTTCGCGATTAAGGAACTGTGGTATCTCAAATTATTACCAAGTAGTTGGTGCTGCATATGCGGCATATTTAGCGAAAGCAAATCAATTAGAAGATTTGCAAAGCCTTCTGGATTATATACAGACAGAGTTAGCTGAATCTAGACAATACTTCCTAAGAGATCACCCATCTGATTCGTATTGGATGTGTGTAATTGAGATCTCAAAAATATATACAGTTGAAGCATTATTAGCGGTTGTGCTTTGGATGAATAATTCAATAGATGGAAGACGTTTTGGTGGAGAATCAGAAACTCCAATTAGCATTGTAAAACTTGCATATGGATTGTTAAAACCAGAGCATGAAAATGTAGCAGATTTTTGCAGTGGGACAGGTGTATTTTTGTCATATGCAGCACTAATGAATCGAGATAATCAGTATTATGGTATGGAAATAAATACCTTAGCCAAAGAGATATCGGAAATAAGAATGTCACTATTAGCAGAACAACAGATTATTGAACAAGGATCTGTCTTTACAATGGATGCAACTAAAAAGTTTGATAAGATTTTTAGTGACAGTCCATGGAATGTAAGATCATGGAAAACTAGTTCAGATGAACAAATAGTAAGTGAAATGGAGAAGATGGTTCCAGAACTGAAAAAGGCGACAACAGGAGATTGGCATTTTATAGTTAACGTTGTGGGACATCTTAATGAAAAGGGAAAAGCTGTAGTAACTTCTTCAAATGGCTTAACATGGAATGGAGGAGTAAGCAAAGCAATCAGAGAAAGAATTATTAAATTAGGTTGGTTAGAAGCTGTAATATCTCTTCCGGCTAATTTGTATCAGACAACTTCAATTCCAACATCAATTATAGTTTTAAGCAAACAAAAGAATGAAAAGATCCGATTAGTTGATGCAAGCGAAATGGCTATAGTAGGACGTCGCCTAAATGAGTTAAATGATAGTGCCATTAATGAAATTCTTGAATTAATGAGTAAGGATTCAGATAACTCAAAGTTGGTATCAGTAGATGAAATTGCAGCACAAGATTATGCGATTAATCCATCTAGATATTTACAGAATGAAGTTCAGGTTGAAAATGGTGTTCCATTTGAGGAGTTGATTGTAAATATTACCAGAGGAGCACAGATAAAAGCATCAGAACTGGATGAATTGGTTTCTGATGAACCAACAGATTTTCAGTATTTAATGCTAGCTAATATTCAAGATGGAATTATAAGTGATGACTTACCATATTTGAAGGAATTGGATAAGAAGCAGGAAAAATACTGCATTAAGAATAATAGTCTTGTTATTTCAAAAAATGGAGCACCTGTAAAGGTGGCTGTTGCAACTGTAGAAGAAGGTCATCAGATATTAGCAAATGGTAATTTGTATGTGATTGAATTAGACACGAATAAAGCTGATCCATATTATGTTAAAGCGTATTTGGAAAGTGAAAATGGTTCAATTGCGCTTTCTAGAGTTACAGTAGGAGCTACACTGCCAAACATTCCAGTAGATGGTTTAAAGAAAATACTTATACCCAATCCGGATATGGATGTACAGAAACAAGTTGCCAATAAGTATTTGGAACAGCTTTCAGAGATTAAACTGTTAAGGAAAAAAATGCAAGCGGCAACAGAAAAGTTAAAAAATATTTTTTCGGAGGAAAATTAAATGTCAGGGAACGATAAGATAAATGCAGTAGGAACAAATATAGCAGAAAAAGCACAGGTTATCTGGAACGTGGCAGATATGTTAAGGGGTCCGTTTAAGCCACACGAATATGGATTGGTAATTCTTCCTATGACAGTAGTGAAGAGATTTCATGATTGTCTATTACCAACACACGATAAGGTAATGCAGGAGTACGAAAAGGTTAAGAATTTTGCAGTTATAGATGGCTTCTTAACAAAAGCGTCGGGATATCAGTTCTATAACACAAGTAAATTCACATTTGATTTGTTGCTTGCAGATCCGGAAAATATCGAAGATAACTTCAGAGATTACTTGAATGGTTTTTCTGCAAACGTACAGGATGTACTTGCAAAGTTTGACTTTGACAACATTATCAAACGTATGGTGGAAAGCAATACTTTGTATCTCATCATTAAAGAGTTTAATTCTGATAAGGGATATCTTGGTGCAGACAAAATCAGTGCAGTAGACTGCGGATATATCTTTGAGGATTTGGTTAGACGATTTTCAGAGTCCTTTGATGAAGAGGCAGGAGCTCACTTTACCAGCAGAGATATTATTTATCTTATGACAGACTTACTCCTTTGTAATGCTGATCTTTCTAAAGGTGGAAATGTAACAGTCTATGATATGACTATGGGAACAAGTCAGATGTTAAGCTGTATGGAAGAGAGAATTCACGAACTTAATTCAGAGATAGAAGTCAATTGTTTTGGACAGGAGTTTAATCCCTCTACATATGCCATTGCAAAGGCAGATATGATGATTCGAGGTGGAGATCCTAATAATATGCGTTATGGAGATACATTATCAGAAGATCAGTTCTCAGGATATCAGTTTGAGTACATTATTTCAAATCCTCCATTCGGAATTGACTGGAAACGTGAAGAAAAGAAAGTTAAGGAAGAAGCTGCAAAAGGCGAACTTGGTAGATTTGCACCTGGACTTCCTAAAATATCAGATGGACAGATGTTATTTGATTTGAATGGAATATCAAAATTAAAAGAAGACGGACGAATGGCAATTATCCATAATGGCTCATCACTTTTTACTGGAGCTGCAGAATCTGGAGAATCTGAGATTCGTAGATACATTATTGAAAATGACTGGTTGGATGCCATTGTACAGCTTTCAACAGATGTATTTTACAATACTGGAATTACTACATATATCTGGCTGATTTCAAAGAATAAGCCAGAACATAGAAAAGGTAAAGTACAGCTTATTGACGCATCTAAGATGGTTATGGCTCGTAGAAAGAATCTTGGGAATAAGAGAAATGATATTACAGCCGAGGACAGAGATATTATTGTAAAAGCATATGGTGAATTCAAGGATACATCGTATGAAGTGAATGGAAAAGTGTGCGAATCTAAGATTTTTGATAAAGAAGATTTTGGATTCAGAAGGATACAGGTAGAAAGTCCATTGATTGATGAAAATGGTGTTATAGTGACAAAGGGGAAGAAAAATCAGCCAGTAGCAGATGCTTCTAAACGTGATTTTGAGAATGTTCCGCTTAAGGAAGATATCGGAGAATATTTTGACAGAGAGGTAAAACCATACAATCAGCAGGTCTGGATTGAATCAGGTAAAACAAAAATAGGATATGAGATTCCATTTACAAGATATTTCTATAAGTATGAGGCACCGGAGAAGTCAGAAGATATTGCTGCAAGAATAGCAGTTAGAGAAAAGAGTATTATGGACTCATTGAATAAATTGTTTGGTGAGGAGGTGTAGGATTTGGTTAGAAAGATGAAGGATTCAGGTGTGGAATGGATTGGAGAAATACCGGAAGATTGGGATAGAACTAGTTTGTTAAATTTATTAAGAACAAACATTTCTGATGGACCTCACGAAACCCCAGTAGTTCATGAAGAAGGAATACCATTTATTTCGGTTGATAGCTTAAATGAGACAGATAAGATAGATTTTTCTGTATGTAAAAAATACATATCAGAAGAAGATTATGGTATTTATTATAAAAAAGCTAAACTACAAGAAGGAGATATATTATTTTCTAAAGCTGCTACAATAGGAAAAACTGCAATAGTAGGAAAAGAAAAGTTTATGGTTTGGTCGCCCTTAGCAATTATTAAAACTAATTCTGACATAGCTTATAATAAGTATATATATTATGTTTTAAATAGTGACAAACTTATAAAATATGTAAGCTTACTTGGTGGGTATAATACGCAAATAAATGTTGGAATGAGAAATTTGGAAAAAGCATACATTCCATTTCCAGGGAAATTATATCAAAAAATAATAGCAGATTATTTAGATAATATTATTCCAGTAATTGATAATATTATCCATTCAATAAAGATTAGTATAGAAGATTATAAAAAATACAAACAGTCAATTCTTGCAGATAAAATAACGAGAGGATTAAGAAAACAAAAGTTAAAACAAACAAAAAATATACATATTCCAGAAATCCCCGACGCGTGGGAAATGAAGAAACTAAAGTATGTGTTCTATATCAAAAAAGATATTGCGGGAAAAATAGGTTATGATGTTTTGTCAATTACACAAAAAGGAATAAAAGTAAAAGATATTACAAGTAATGCTGGACAGCTGGCTGCGGATTATAGTAATTATCAGAGAGTAAACGTTGGAGATTTTGCAATGAACCACATGGATTTGCTTACTGGTTGGGTAGATGTTTCTGAGTATAATGGTGTCACAAGTCCAGATTATCGTGTATTTAATTTTATATCTGAAAAGGGATATTCAAGAAGATATTATTTATATCTAATGCAGATGTGTTATATGAATCGTATTTTTTATGGATTAGGACAAGGAGTTAGTAATTTTGGAAGATGGCGTCTTCAAGCAGAAAAGTTTTTGAATTTCACAATTCCCGTTCCGCCTATTGAAGAACAGGAAGAAATAGCACAGTATTTAGATGTAAAATGTGGTGAAATTGATAAGATAATAACGGAAAAAGAAGCATTAGTATCTGAATTGGAAAATTATAAGAAATCTTTGATTTACGAATATGTCACAGGTAAAAAAGAAGTACCTGTAGAGAATATGAGGTGATACGCATGGATGATAAGAAAATGGAAATAATGATTTCTATGAATTATAAAAATAGTAATGACCTTGTTAGTGATGTCAAAGGAATTATTGAAGCAGCACAGACAATGGTCAATAGGCAAATCAACTCGACTTTGACAAAAAGAAATTGGCTTATCGGATATCGTATTTCAGAAGAAATCATGAAGAATCTTGATAGAAAAGATGTTTATGGCAAGCAGACAATGAAAAATCTTGCAGCTGACTTACAAGGTGTATATAAAGAAAACTTTGATGTATCAAACTTGTATAAGTTTAAGCAGTTCTATGAAATGTATTCAGACATTTTAGACACTGCGAGTCTAAAATCTTTTGAAAAATTAACATGGTCACATTATCGTGTTCTGCTGCAGGTTAAAGATGACAAAGCAAGAACTTGGTATGAGAAGGAGGCTGCTGAGCAGACATGGAGTGTGAAAACACTCCAAAGAAATATATCATCACAATATTATTATCGAATGCTCAGTAGTCAGAATCCATCTGTCGTTGAAGCAGAAATGAAAGAGCTTACCGCTGACTATCAGAATGATAAGCTGGAATTTATTAAAAATCCAATTATAGCTGAGTTTCTTGGAATGACTCAAAATACGGACTTTACAGAAAGCAAATTAGAAAAATATATCATCACAAATTTGCAAAGTTTCATTATGGAGCTGGGAAAAGGATATGCATTTGTTGCAAGGCAGCAGCATATCAGAACAGAAAAAGAAGATTATTATATAGACCTTGTGTTCTATAATTATATTTTGAAATGTTTTGTGTTATTTGATTTAAAAACGCAAAAGATTACACATCAGGATGTAGGGCAGATGGATATGTATATTCGCATGTACGATGAACTAAAGCGCGGGGAAGGCGATAACCCTACAATTGGAGTAGGTCTTTGTTCTGATACGGATGAAGATATTGCAAGATATTCGGTGCTTCATGATAGTGATCAGTTATTTATGTCGAAGTATATGTTGTACTTACCTTCAGAAGAGGAATTGAAACAGGAAATTGAAACTCAAAAGATGATATTCGAATTGCAACAGAGTGAAAAAAAGAATTCTGTTACAGATGAGGATAATACAAAACTAGAGTAGAGAAGTAACTTAAATTGTGCAACAACCCGTTGCACAATTTAGAGGTGACGATTATTTATAGAAAAAAGATTATAGACTCGCCGTGTCTAAAATCTTTTGAAAGACAATGAGGTGACAAATGCTATGGGAATAGATGTTACAACAGAAAAACGATTTGAGGAAGATATTGAAAGCTTCTTCCTATCAAATGAGGGTGGTTACACAAAGAATAGAGATAGTTATGATCTGAAATTAGGATTATATGTAGATACATTAATTCGATTTATTAAGACTACACAAGAAAATAGTTGGAAACGATTTACTATGCAGAATGCTGATAATCCAGAGAGAAAGTTTTGCCTTGCATTTAATAATGCATGCGATGCAGATGGCTTGATTTATGTACTTAGACATGGGTTTAAGCATCGTGGTATCACATTTAAAGTATGTTATTTTGCACCTGAATCTGGGTTAAATCAGACACATGCAGAGCATTATGAAATGAATGAAATTACATGTAATAGGCAGTGGTACTATTCAGCGGATAATTCTAATTCTGTTGATATGGTAATTGCAGTCAATGGTATACCTGTTTTTGCATTTGAATTGAAGAATCAGTATACGGGACAGACAGTAGATAATGCGAAGAGACAATGGATGTATGACAGAGATCCAAGAGAGGTATGTTTTCAATTCAATAAGCGTATTTTGGCATACTTTTGTGTTGACCAGACAGAAGTTTGGATGACAACAAAATTAGATGGAAAAGATACCTATTTTCTTCCGTTTAATCAAGGCTCAAATGGTGCTGGAAATAATGGTGGAAAAGGTAATCCGGCAAATCCTAATGGATATCCAACATCTTACCTTTGGGAAAAAGTTTTCCAGAAAGATAGCATGATAGATATTTTGCAAAAGTTTATTCATTTGCAGGTTAAAGAAGATAAAAAACTTTTGGCCAATGGGACAGAGCAGATTGTTAAGAAAAAGACGATTATTTTTCCAAGATATCATCAGCTTGATGTGGTAAGAAAGTTGATTGAAGATGTAAAGGGAAATGGTCCAGGAAAGAATTACCTTATTCAGCATTCGGCAGGATCTGGTAAGTCAAATTCGATTGCATGGACAGCTTATAGACTGGCATCATTACATAACGAATTAAATCAACCGGTATTTAGCAGCGTTGTTGTTGTAACAGACCGTACGGTGTTAGATGCACAGTTGCAGGAAACAATTTCTAGTTTTGATCATACTCTTGGTGCGGTAGAAACAATTGATGACAAGAAGAAATCTGTTGATTTAAGGAATGCATTGAATAATGGTATTCGTATTATTGTAACAACTTTGCAGAAGTTTCCAGTTATTTATACAGAGGTTGATAAAAGCGAGAAGAAAAATTATGCGATTATCGTAGATGAGGCACATTCTTCTCAGACAGGAAGTTCAGCATTAAAGCTAAAGACTGCGCTTGCAGATACAGAAGAGGCTTTGCGTGAATATGCAGAAATTGAAGGTGTCGCGGAGGATGAAGTAGATAAGAATGATAAAGTAGTACAGGAAATGATAACTCATGGAAAACATAAGAATCTATCATTTTTTGCATTCACAGCTACACCAAAGGGACAAACGCTTGAAATGTTTGGTACGCCAGTTCCTAATGGAGAAGATGGATTCTATCCATTTCATATCTATAGCATGAGACAGGCGATAGAAGAAGGTTTTATTCTAGATGTCTTGCAAAATTATATGACATACAGTACTTGCTTTAAGATAGCTAAGAAAACAGAAGAAAATCCGGAATTGCCAGAGAGCAGAGCTACCAAAGCAATTAAGAAATATGAAAAACTGCATCCATACAATATTAGCCAGAAGGCTGAGATTATTGTAGAGACGTTCCAAGATACGACGAGATATAAAATTGGCGGAAAAGGAAAGATGATGGTTGTCACAGATTCCAGATTGGCAGCAGTCAGATATTTTCATGAGATAAAGAAATATATAGCAGATCATCAATATGATAATATAGATGTATTAGTTGCATTTTCCGGAAACGTTGAAGATGGAGAAGAAGAATATACCGAACCGGGATTAAATGTAAGGAGAGATGGAACTCATATATCAGAATCTCAGACAAAGTCAGAGTTTCATGATAATTTCAATATTCTTGTTGTGGCAGAAAAGTATCAGACTGGATTTGATGAGCCACTGTTACATACTATGATTGTTGATAAGAAATTGAAGAAAGTTAAGGCTGTTCAGACACTTTCGAGACTTAACAGGACATGCCCGGGTAAGGTTGATACATTTATTCTTGACTTTGCAAATACGAAGGAAGAGATATTAGATGCGTTCCAGCCATTCTATCAGGAGACAAGCTTGGAGCAGGAAGTGAATGTTGACCTTATGTATCAAACCCAGCGTGAACTGCGCGACTATGCAATCTATAACGACAATGACATTATTGGTTTTATTGAGGTATGGAATAGACCTGGAACACAAACAAAAAATTCTATGGGACAAATGACAAGTGCTTTGAAGCCGGTAGCAGATCGATACAACTTGAAAAATCCAGAGGAACGTTATCAGTTTAGAAGACAGGCAAGAAGTCTTGTGAAATGGTATAGCTATATATCACAGGTTGTACGTATGTTTGATAAGGAAATGCATCATGAATACCTGTTTCTCAGATATTTAATTGAGCTTATTCCTGCTGAGAAAGAAGAGAATGTGGATCTGGATGGTAAATTGGAACTGGAATATTACAAGCTGAAAAAGACATTTGAAGGTGCTATTCAGTTAGAGAATATGGATGGTCAATACGAGACTGTTACAGATAAGGGCAAACAAGGACTGAAGAAAAAGAGTACCTTGGATGAAATACTAGAAAAGGTAAATGAAAAATTTAAGGGAGATTTTACGGATGCAGACCGAGTTATGCTTGGAACTCTTCACGATAAGTTGGTAAAAGACGAAAAATTGGCTAATTCTGCACGAACAACAGACCCATTAATTTTTATGCAGACTGTATTCCCAAATGCATTTGGAACAGCTGCAATGGACAGCTATATGGAGTCACAGGAGAGTTACCAGTCCTTGTTTGAAGATAAAGCTAAGTATGATGCAATTATGAACGCGTTAGCTGGGGTTATCTACCGAGAGATGAGAGAGCCAGTGAAGAAGTAGCAGAGCATATGATGCCCGGAAAGGATGAAAATGATAATTCAACAACTAAAAGAAAAAATACATAATTTATTTTTTGGGCATCAGAAAAATGATTGTCCAGAGGAATTAGGATATAGAGACTTGACACCAGAGGCTGATACAAAAAATAGTCAAGAGTACATTAAAGCACTTCATTGGGCTATTGAAAATAAGGAAGTTAAAAATATAGCTCTGTCAGGTCCATATGGATCGGGTAAAAGTAGTGTTATCAAAACATATCTGGAAAAATATCCTAAGACGAAATATTTGCCTATTTCATTAGCGGCATTTTCTACACCAGCAAAAAAACAAAATGGAATAGGAGACAACCCCAATCCTCTTTCCGATGATTGGACATTAGATGATGTTGATGAGAACATAATTGAGGAAGGTATTCTTAAACAACTCTTTTATAAGGTAGATGTAAGAAAGATACCGCAAAGTCGATATAGGAAGATAAAGAAATTATCATATTGGAAAATGTTTTTAGTATTATTAGGCTTGATTGCTACAGTTGTAATTGTGTCTTTGGAAGTTAGACCAGGATTGTGGAAAGATTTTAATAAGACGGTAATAGATAATGGTGAAGATTTTAGTTTGAATGGAATTCTATCATATGTGGTGCTCTTTGTAACATCTGTTGGATTAATTCTATTAGCTACATTGGCACTAAAGTATATAATGTCAAATTTTAGAGTTGCACACATTAATTTGGGTGATAAGGCAAGCCTTTCGAGTGAAGAAAAGCAGGAATCTATATTTGATAAGTCATTAGATGAAATTGTATACTTTTTTGAAAGTACTCAATACGACACCGTCTTTATTGAAGATTTAGATAGATTCAATCAACCCAATATTTTTATAAAATTGCGAGAGCTAAATACTGTTATTAACAATTATGACAATATCAAACGCAAGGTCGTATTTGTATATGCGATTAAAGATGATATGTTTAAAGATGAAGATAGGACAAAGTTTTTTGACTTTATTATTCCAGTAATTCCGTATATTAATGCGACTAACTCTGGCGAAATATTAAGAGATTTACTTGAATTTGAGAAAGATGAAAACGGTATATATAAGAGCAAAAAGTATGATATAACTGATCGTTATATTGGAGAGATTTCTCCATTTATTCAGGATATGAGAGTGCTGACCAATATATGCAATGAATTTCTTGTATACAAGAGAACCTTAAAAATGACTAAGCTGAAAGATCATGAGATGTTCTCAATGATTGCTTTTAAAAATCTTTATCCGAAAGAGTTTGCAGAATTAGAGGCAGAAAAAGGAATCGTTAAGCAGATTTTTAAAGGAAAAAGAGAGTTTGTAGTTGGAAAAAAGACGGGAATTGAAGAGAAAATAGCACCTAAAAAAGAGATTCTTGAAAATGTGCATAATGATATACTTTGGGGAATGAGGGACATTAAACATGCATTTCTGGGATTCTTGTCTGACGAAAATGGTACAAGATATCCAGTGTCTGGATTAGAAATAAATAATAGAAGTTATACATATGAGCAAATTATGCAGGATAGTTTCGATATCTCTAATTTTGACAATATCAATCAACTCCGTATAGGGTATCGTACATCCAATAATTATAATACACAATGGAGTTCATTTAACAACATTAAACAAAAAATGGATAATGGTGGAAAAAAGTATTTGAGCCGAATGCTTGATATACGATATGCTGAAAATTCTAAAAAGCAACAATTAATAGCAGAAATAAATGGACTGGAGAGACAAGTAGTAGAAATCGAAGGATATTCGTTAAGAGAGATAATTGATAACTTTGGAGAATCATTTTTACCAGAACAACTGGAGAAATATGAATTCCTAAAGTTTTTGCTGATAAAAGGATACATAAACGAAAGTTATGCTGATTATATCAATTATTTTCATCCTAATAGCATTACGAAAGATGAAAATGATTATTTGCGTAGTATTCGTATGCGCAATGGAGTCAAGAATTATAGGTTTGAAATTAAAAATCTACAGCAAGTAAGTGATCGAATTTATGATACAGAATATCGACATCCTGAGACATTAAACTATTTATTGACAGATTTTATGCTTACAACTTGTACCAATCAAGAAAATAAAAGATATTATTTCGATGGATTTGAAATGGATAAGAGTAATACCCACTATCAATTTGCAAAAGAATATATTGAACGTGGGCAGAATGTGGGATTGTTTGTAAGTGAATTGTGTAAGTACTATATCCATATATGGAAATGCGTTTTAGAAGATGTTACATTATCAGATGAGGTCAAATACAAATATCTGGAACTTATATTCAATAATGCAACGATGCCGCAGATTGAAAATATCAATGAAGCGGATAATTCAAATTGTATAAAGAATTTCATTGTGGAGGATGAAAACTCGCTGGCTATGTTAAATGGTGTGTCATCCGATGTGATGATTGAATTTATTTCGGAACAGTCTGTAGTATTTTGCAAAGTGAATAATACAGGAGCTGATAAGCAAGTTCTTGAATTCATATATAAAAACAATATGTATGAACTGAACCGTGACATGATAGCATCTGTGATAGGATTTTACCATCCTGAGTTGGAAGAGGAACTTAGCAAATCACACTATACAACACTTATAAAGGCCAATAATGATGTTTTAAATACGAGAATTTGGGGATCTTTTGAAGAGTATGTAAATCTGTTTGTATTGGGAATAGCGGAAAATACAGCTGAGGATATTGAAACGGTAGAGGATATTATTGAACGTTTGGCAAATATAAATGTGGATCTTGTTTTCGAGGTATTGGATAAAGAACAAGTTAGCTGGGCAGATTTTAATGAATGCTGTACAAATGATGTTGAAAAAGATATAAAGAAAAAGATTTGGAATTATTTGCTTCAAAATCAACGTATTTACGCTACATGGAACAATTTTGATGCGTATTATACAGAATTTGGTCTTACATCAGAGCTTTCTACTTGGGTTAATAAAATATGCAAAGACATTGTACATACTGAAATAACAGGTAATATTAATGATGATTGCATAAAGAAGATTATCACAAATTCAGAAATTTTACTCCAGACTGTGGAACAGATAGCAGATAATTATGAGTGTAAAGCTGAAATTGAGTTTGATTTGTCAAAACTCTCAGAGGAAAAAATCAATCTGCTGATTGAAAAACAGTTTATCAGATATTCAGTATCAATAACACAGAAGATAAAGAGTCAGGCAATAGGCAACTTTACAGTATACTGTGAGCAGTATATTGATGATTTTATGAATGATTTATCATCAGTTTCATTAAATGAAAATGAAATTATATTGTTATTAGATGATATCAAAATTGATAACAAATTTAAACCAGAGATACTGAAAAAAATATCTGCAAGTAGTATGACCGAGAAATTAGCAAAGGTCATTGCTGATAATAAGTTTAAAGCAGAAAAAACGTATGTGACGAATGCTTGGAACAAGTTGTTGGATGTAGATAAGCAAATGTTACTTATCAATCATTTGCTAACATATGATATCTCAGAAATTCCAAACCTTTTAAAAACCATTGGAAAGGAATGGAGCAGACTTAGTGATAATAAATCCAGACACAAAGAGGAGATTTCGATAGATTCAGCTGGTAATAATAAAAAATTATTAGCTGAATTACAGAACAAGGGATATATCACGAGTTACACAGAGAAGAAGGATAAGGTACATACTTTCTTTGAGGTTTGGGTGAAACAACAATAACAACAGGAGGATAGGATATGTCAAAATTAAATATAGACCAGCAAACAATAAAGGAATTGTTTTCCAATAAGAGATCAGATTTTTTAATACCAGATTATCAAAGACCATATGCATGGGAGGAAACAGAATGTCAAACATTGTGGGATGATATATTTATGTTTGCGTTCCCGGAAAATGATTATACAAAATTTGATAGTGATAATGATGAGTATTTTCTTGGTCCTATTGTTACTTTTAAGAATGATGCAGGTAAACTGGAGATAATTGATGGACAGCAAAGATTAACAACACTGATGTTGTTACTTAGGGCATTCTACTCAAAATTTGGAAATATGAAAGATCCATATGCGGTAAAAACCAGTGAGGATATTTCAACCTGTATATGGAAAACAAATGAGTTTGGACAGCCAGACAAAAATAAGTTAAAAATTGATTCGGAAGTATCTACTGATGATGACAAGGAAGAATTTTTAACTATTTTAAAGACAGGACTGATAGATGTAAATCACAAAAGTAGATATGCTCGTACATACAGATTCTTTCAAGATAAGATAAATGAATTTCTGCAAGAGTATCCAGCTTATTTTGCTTATCTTCCAACAAGAATATTGAATAACTGTATTCTGTTACCGATTGAGGCTGAATCACAAGACACTGCACTTCGAATATTCTCAACATTGAATGATAGAGGAAAGCCATTATCAGATACGGATATTTTTAAAGCACAGTTTTATAAGCATTATAGTAGCCTTGGAGAAAAGGATCAGTTTATTCGAAGATGGAAGGATTTGGAGGCAGTATGCGATGAAATTTTTGCAGCTCCATCGGGGTCTCCTATGGATGAACTATTTACAAGATATATGTATTACGAAAGAGCGAAACAGGGAATTAAGAATACAACGACAGAAGCTCTTAGAAAATTTTATGAAAAAGATTCATATGCACTATTGAAGAAGAATGAGACTTTGGATAACTTGGAATTTTTAGCAGAATTTTGGAGAAAAGTATCGGTACAGGATGAAGGTTTCTCAGACAGGGTTTTGAAAACGTTGTTTGTGTTAAATTATGCACCTAATGGTATGTGGACATATTTGGTCTCTGTATATTTTATACAAAATAAAGAAGCAGACGGATCTCTGAATGAGGAAAGGTTTTATGTATTCCTTAATAAAATAACAGCTTTCATATTTGGATATGCATTTATAAGACCAGGTGTGAATGCATTAAGAAGTCCGGTTTATCCGGAAATGATAAATATAGTTTCAGATTTACCGGTTACATTTGTGGGATATGAATTTGATATTGATAATGTAAGAAATATTATGAGAAGCTATGTGTTTACAAATGGTAGGCCAATCACGAAATCAATTCTTGCATGGTGGGCGTACACAGATGCTAGTCAGGAGCTAATCTCATTAGACACAAATTTGGAGATAGAGCATATTTATCCTAAAAAGAGGCAGGAAAACGAAGAATCACTGTGCGATAAGAGTAGTTTAGAGTCATTGGGAAATAAGGCATTGCTGGAGAAGAATATTAATATAAGAGCATCAGATTATAGATTTACTGACAAAATAAAATATTATCAAGGATACACGACTTCCAGTGGAAAACAGAAGACTGGGACAAAGGTTTATGAACTGCAAAAACTGTCAAACTCAGTGAATGATTATACAGAGAAGGATATAGTGGATAGAAAGAATCGTATTATTGAGGGATTTCTACATTATCTTGAGAAAAATGAACTCATGGATAAATAATATTCAGAGTATTATAAGTCGCAAAATTGAAGGCAGTTTTGGACATTGAGAAAAGACAAAGGAGATGACAAGAGTGAAGTTATTGCTTATACAGCTTAGTGATATGCATTTTGAAAATACTGAGCAAACACACAGTATAAAAATAGATAAGATGATTTCAGCAATTAAAGCTAATGCCGATGCAGAAGAATGTATTATCATAATCTCAGGTGACTTAGCAGCTAAGGGCAAAAAAACAGATTATCAATTTGTGAAAGGATTTATAATTGCATTACTCCGAGCTTTAAACGAAAATGGATATAAGAACAGAAAAATACATATATTGTCTGTTCCAGGAAATCATGATATAGATTATACGTCATTAGATATAACAATAAAAGATATTATTAAAGCATATGATGATGGAACAATTGAAGAATTAAAATCAAATTATATCGAAAGTATGAAAAATTACTTTTTATATGCTACAGAAAATGAATGCTTTAACGAAGATAAAATAGTTTCTAAAAAAGTGTTGGATTATAATGGGAAAAAAGTTGGATTTGTATTACTTAATACCGCTCCGCTATCTTTATTAGGTGGAAATGCAGAAGATATGGGAAATCATTATCTGTCTGAGTCAGAATTGAAGAAAATAGATGATGCAACAGATGCAGATATTAATATACTTGTTTTGCATCACAGTATAGAGTGGTTGAGAACTAGCTACAAAGAAAAAATGCGAAAGAGTATTACAAAAAAATATTCTTTAGTTCTATCAGGACATGAACATTCTTCACTGGGGCAAAGCAGTTGCATTGATAATAATGGAATTGTGCAGTTTATTCAGGGAAATGCATTATATGGATTTACTGATGAAGGAAATGGTTTTTGTACGCTTACCATTGATTTTGATAATTTTGCAATAGAAGGGTTTTCATATATATGGAAAAATAATTTGTATGTACCAAATAAAATAATAGATACGAGACTTCGAACAACAGTATCAGAAGAGATAGAATTGTTACAAGGTTTCAAAAAACAATTGTTATGTGATTCTACTAATAGAAAGGTTGATGAGTATTATGTATTCCCTGGTATTACATACAATATGTTGGATGAAAATGATAATATTCAAAGATTTGATATTGATGATGAAAGAAATCTGTTTGATTTTTTGAATAATAGATCATATACGGTTATTACTGGTGAACATAAATCTGGAAAATCACTTTTGGCAAAGCGTTTGTTTAGATATTTTTATGAGAAGGGAAAGAAGCCGCTCTTTATTGAAGCAAGTAGTATTAACAAGAAAAGAATAGAAAGAACTATAGATTATATTTTTGGCGAGGAATATGCAACAGACGATTATGCATATGAAAAATATAAACAGTTAGAGAAATCTCAGAGGGTAGCAATAATTGATGAAGCCGATATGCTTCCAACGCAGACATTAGAAACATTAGTGAGCTTTTTGGGACAATCAATGGGACAAATTATAGTCTTTAGTGAAGACAAGCTAAACTTGAATGTTCGAAAGCAGGTAGTCGAAACTTTAGTTGATGAAAATGAGCTGACCTTGAATATAAAATCATTTTTATATGATAAAAGAAAAGTGTTAATTGGTAATATACTCCAAAATTCTGATAAGGAATACGATGTTGAAAAGGAAACTGCAAAAATAAATGACTTGATAAATATGCAAGTGAAATATTTTAATTTAGATCCAGAATTCATTATAAGCTTTGTAAAGCAATATGAAACAGATATTAATTTTAAATTTACAGCTGGTATGAATGTATTTAATGTGGTATATGAAAGCAGTATTAGAAATCAGATAATTGCCAATTCGGGTGATGTTGACCCAACACATATGATAAATGTGTTAAGAGAACTTGCGTACAATATGCATTTCGGAAAGAAAACTAGTGTTAGTATTGAAGAGATTAGCCAAATAGCTGAGGTATACAAGAAAGAATATCGACAAATTGTAAACATTAAGTCTTTCTTGGATGCAGTTCTTAGTGCAAAAATATTGATAGAGAATAATAATGAATATAGATTTAGAGATCATACAATTATTGCGTATTTTGTAGCACAAGCATTAAATCAAAAATATTATCAGGATGAGGATATAAAAGATAATTTAGATGAATTATTAAGGAATTTGTGCTTTAGCATTAATAGCGATATTGTTTTATTTCTGGCTTTAATTACAAATAATCCTAAATTTGTAAATATCATTATCGAGGGAGCACAAAAGCATTTTGAAAGTCAGGAAGAACTTTCGTTTGACAGGAAAAATGTGGAATATATTCTTAATACAAAACTACCAATAAAAGATTCTTTGCCAGACAAGGAGGAAAGAAAGCAAAGAGAAAATGAGATAGCCAAACAAGAGGAAAATGCTAAGTTGGCAGACTTGATTGAATTGGTAAATGAATATGACTACACTGAAGAAGATTTGAAAAAGATTGAGAATCAGATAATGATATCATTTAAGTATTTGGAAATATTGTCTAAGACATTGCCGGCTTTTTGTCAAAATATGAAAGCTGATCAACAAGATAGACTTGTTGAATTGATATATCGTTGTCCAAATCAATTTCTATATACGATATTAAAGGATATAGGCGAAAATTTTGATGAGTTTACTAATGATTTATATAGTGAAATATCAATCTTACGAAAGGAAAGAAATGTTGCAGAGATCAGTTTACAAAGTGTGCGAAGAGTACTGGAACAAATATCTTCTGTTTTAGTAATTGCATTATATCAGTTGGTAGCATCCACCTGTACTAACGAGCAAAGTATACTTGCGTTAAATGAATTTAACAGTAAAAATAATTCGAATTATGAACTGCAAAATCTTATGATGTGTGCACGAATAGATGATATAGTATCTTTTTCTAAGAAGGTAAAAATATTAGATAAGAAATTGGAAAATAATCTTTCTAAATCAATAATAAGATTTACAGTTCGAGATTATTTTTTGAGAAATAGTAGTATGGATTTACATGGAGAAGCTCAGTCCTTAATGGATCAATTTTTTGCTGGATCGACCAGAAAAAATATTCAAATGAATATGGCGAAAAAGAGATTAAGTGATAAAGACCGTACCTAGGGCTTTTCACTATAGTAGATTAAGCCCAACTACAATAGTGTTTCGTTTAAGTACGGTCAGCTATAGTATATGAGATTTTGACGAAAATATTCGTATATCAATAATAGATATTCAACGCTGTTTCGACAGCAATCTGCATTCCAATAGTAGTATAATAAATCTATCTTACAATTTGCATGAAAATACAACCATCAGGCTTCTGTCCCGCATTATTTTTTAACAAATTGGAGGTAGCATTATGAAGAAAAAGTTTAGAGTAAGTAGTCTTATCAAAGGTATTGCAGTCGTATATTGTCTGGTTGGATTTGTATTGTTTGTAGTTTGCATAGCAATCAGTCTGAGCCACGATATTTCACTGTATAGAAATTTTGAATCAGCAATATCTATTTACAACTACGGAACATTGCAAACTGCAGGTATAATATGTCAGATGATTGCTATTCTTTTTAGGACAGCACTTATTTACGGATTTGGTATTATTGTAAATATGGCAGAAGAGTACCTTGACAGCCGAAAACATACGGATTAGATCACTGTGTGAATTTACGACAATTTAGCCAGTGCCACATATAGCTGGGATATTTTATACCATGTGGCATAATCGACGGTGCCGGTAACGGGCATGTTGAAGGTCTCCTGGAATTTGCTGACGGAAGCTGCTGTGTCCTTACCGTAGATTCCGTCAACAGCAAGAGGAGGTATGTTGCTGTAGGTACGGCGGATGAGGGAAAGCTGTTCCTGAATGGTGGTGACAGGAGGACCGTATGAACCGATTTCAAGGGTGTATCCGGGATATGAGACAGGGATGCCCTCAATTATTTCGGCAGTGTTTATATATATGTCGCTGCCGTAGTAATTACGAAGAATCTGGAGAGCGGTTTTGCCGTCATCCCCAAGAGACTTGGAACCCCATTGGCTGAGACCGCTGCAGGTAGTCCTTTTGCCGCCGCAGTATTGGGTGAGGATTGGCTGTTTGACATCGGGACGGGATACATAATTTGAGAAATATTCATCAACAACATTGGAGATGGTGTCGAAAATATTACGCTTATTAATCCACTTATGGTCAAAAGCGGTAGAAGATGTAATGGTAAAATAATAACCTTTATTGCGGTACCATTCGGTGTATACACGGTTCAGGGTAAAAGAAATAATGGCAATTACATTGGCTTTGATGGTTTCTCTGGGCCATGTAGGGTATATTTCACTGCTGGCAACATTTTTTATATAATCGGCAAATGGAACGTAGTAGTCCGTTGCTGTCGAGTCGGATGGGACACCGTCATGGACAACAATGGTTTCGGGTACCACAACACGGTCAAGAACAATTTCACCGGTGTTTTCAATGGGTTTTATCTCGGCCTCAGGAATTTTTGGAGGATAGTTGCCGATTAGTGTATTGGGACCAATGTTATAATTGCCGGGATTTCCCGTAAGAACAATATTTTGTATTGATAGTATTCCGGAAAAAATATTTGAACCGGTAATGGAAACCGGGGCAAAGCCCGGAGCAGAAGCTACAATATTATACATGGAGTAAGGTATGATAATGCCGGGAGCTTCGCTGATGCTCTGTGGTGGAGCCGGCAGTTCGATTTGTTCTGTCTGACCTATGGAATTGGTTTCTACAACGTCAACAGGGTTTTCTTCATCCGTACCTTCGTAGATGCTGACGGTTGCATCAATGGGAATTCCTTCTTCATTTGTGATATTAACCCTTAAAAAGCCGGTTTCATCATTTTTATAAAGCATAATTTTAACCTTTCCGGATATTATAATTCATATTGCTGCGATGCAAAATTAATCACAAATGACAGCATCGATGCTTACATAATATTATATGATGAAAAAAATATTTGTTGAGTACAATTTGCATCTTGAAATCAGCCGGATTTTATGGTAAAATTTCTACAATTTGAAGAAAAAAGCGCTATCAGTATGTTTAGTTGTTTTTTTTTTGCCTAAATAAATAATACATGTGAAAGGTTTGAAGGTGTGAAGATGAAAGCATTTTTGATTCTAAGTGACGGAAATGTCTTTGAAGGTACAAGCATTGGAGCTGAGAGAGAAGTAATCAGTGAAATTGTTTTTAATACCTCAATGACAGGATATTTAGAGGTTCTTACAGATCCATCATATGCCGGACAGGCAGTAGTTATGACATATCCATTAATTGGCAATTATGGTATTTGCTATGCTGATGAGGAATCAGGCAGACCATGGCCTGACGGTTTTATTGTCCGAGAACTTTCACGTGTTCCAAGTAACTTCCGTAGTGAAGATTCTATACAAAATTTTCTTAAAGAAAATAACATTCCGGGTATAGCAGGTATTGATACCCGTGCTCTTACCAAGATTCTCAGGGAAAAGGGTACTATGAACGGAATGATTACCACTAATGAGAATTATAATCTTGATGAGATTCTCCCTAAATTAAAAGAATATACCACAGGCAAGGTTGTTGAAAAAGTAACCTGTGAAGAGAAATATGTACTTCCCGGTGATGGATTTAAGGTTGCACTTATGGATTTCGGTGCCAAGAGAAATATTGCAAGATCCCTTAATAAGAGAGGCTGTGAGGTAACTGTTTATCCTGCTTTAACCACAGCAGAAGAAATCCTTGCAGCTAATCCTGACGGAATAATGCTTTCTAACGGCCCGGGAGACCCTAAGGAATGTGTTTCTATTATTAAGGAAATCAAGAAATTATATGATTCGGATGTTCCTATTTTTGCAATTTGTCTCGGACATCAGCTTATGGCACTTGCCACAGGCGCTGATACACATAAGATGAAATACGGACACAGAGGAGCTAATCATCCGGTTAAGGATCTTCAGACCGGTAAGGTATATATCTCATCACAGAACCATGGATATGTTGTTGATATGGATACACTTGATGATAAGATTGCAAGACCTGCATTTATCAATGTTAATGACAAGACCAATGAAGGTCTTGAATATGTAGGCAAGAACATCTTTACAGTCCAGTTCCATCCGGAAGCCTGTGCAGGCCCTAAGGATTCGGATTATCTTTTTGACAGATTCATGAATATGATGAAGAAAGGCAGGGATTAATTATGCCAAAGAATAAAGACATAAAAAAAGTATTAGTAATCGGTTCAGGTCCTATTGTAATCGGACAGGCTGCCGAATTTGACTATGCGGGAACACAGGCATGTCGTTCTCTTAAAGAAGAAGGCATGGAGGTTGTTCTTGTGAACTCTAACCCTGCCACAATCATGACTGATAAAAATATTGCTGATGAAGTCTACATTGAGCCATTGACAGTTAAGTCACTTGAGCAGATTATTCTCAAGGAGAAACCGGACAGTATTCTTCCTACACTCGGTGGACAGGCAGGTCTTAACCTTGCAATGGAAATTGCTGAGACAGGTTTCCTTGAAGAACATAATGTTAAATTAATCGGTACAACTGCTGAGACAATCAGGAAGGCAGAAGACAGACTTGAATTTAAGACAACAATGGAAAAAATCGGAGAGCCTTGTGCACCTTCTCTTGTTGTTGAGAACGTTGAAGACGGTATTGCTTTTGCCAACCAGATTGGTTACCCTGTAGTTCTCCGCCCGGCATATACACTCGGTGGAAGCGGCGGCGGTATTGCTAAGAACGAAGAAGAACTTATTGACATTCTTTCCAATGGTTTAAGATTAAGCCGTGTAGGCCAGGTACTTGTTGAAAGATGTATCGCAGGGTGGAAGGAAATCGAATACGAAGTAATGCGTGATGCCAACGGAACCTGTATTACAGTATGTAATATGGAAAATATTGACCCTGTCGGAGTACACACAGGTGACAGTATTGTAGTTGCACCTTCACAGACACTGTCTGATAAGGAATACCAGATGCTTCGTTCATCAGCTCTTAATATTATTGACGAGCTTAAAATAACAGGCGGATGTAATGTACAGTTTGCACTTCATCCAACAAGTTTTGAATATTGCGTTATCGAAGTTAATCCTCGTGTAAGCCGTTCGTCAGCCCTTGCTTCCAAAGCAACAGGTTATCCTATTGCCAAGGTTGCGGCTAAGATAGCACTCGGCTATAACCTTGATGAGATACCTAATGCAATTACACATAAGACATTTGCAAGTTTTGAGCCTGCTCTTGACTATTGCGTAGTTAAGATTCCAAGACTTCCTTTTGATAAATTTATTACTGCTTCAAGAAAGCTTACGACACAGATGAAGGCAACCGGTGAGGTCATGAGTATCTGCACTAACTTTGAAGGCGCACTTATGAAGGCTATCCGTTCACTTGAACAGCACGTTGATTCGCTTATGAACGATGATTACTCATCATATTCTGATGATGACATTATAGAACTTCTTCACAACATTGATGATAAGCGTATGTATGTTGTTGCAGAGGCTTTAAGAAGAGGCATTTCTTACGATACAATCCATGATATTACCATGATTGATAAGTGGTTTATCGATAAATTCCACATTATCGTTGAAATGGAAAACCGCCTCAAGACAGAAGAACTTACCAAAGAACTTCTTGCTGAAGCAAAGAGAATTGAATTCCCTGACGTTGTTATCGGAAGACTTACAGGCAGGACAGAAAAAGAAATTAAGGCTTTAAGGGATGAATATGGTATTCATGCGGCATTTAAGATGGTTGATACCTGTGCTGCCGAATTTGAGGCTTCAACACCTTACTACTATTCATGCTACAGCTCAGAAAATGAAGTTATTGAGACTAAGCCTGAGAAAAAAGTCCTCGTACTCGGTTCAGGTCCTATAAGAATCGGACAGGGTATCGAATTTGACTATTGTTCGGTTCACAGTACATGGGCATTCAAGGCTGAAGGATATGAGACAATCATTATCAATAATAACCCTGAAACAGTAAGTACCGACTTTGATATAGCTGACAAACTTTATTTTGAACCATTGACACCTGAGGATGTTGAAAGCATTGTTGAACTTGAACATCCGGACGGAGCTGTTGTACAGTTCGGTGGACAGACAGCCATTAAGCTCACAAAAGCATTAATGGAAATGGGCGTTCCAATTCTCGGTACAAGCGCAGAAGATGTTGATGCGGCAGAAGACAGAGAGCTTTTTGATGAGATTCTTGAACAGACAGGAATTCCGAGAGCAGCAGGAAAGACAGTCTTCACTACAGAAGAAGCTCTTGAGGCAGCTAATGAATTAGGTTATCCTGTTCTTGTAAGACCTTCCTATGTCCTTGGCGGACAGGGTATGCAGATTGCCATAAGCGACAAAGATATTGTTGAATTTATGGAAATCATTAACAGACAGGTTCAGGAACATCCAATCCTTGTTGATAAATACCTTATGGGTAAGGAAATTGAAGTTGATGCCGTTTGTGACGGAGAAGATATTTTAATCCCCGGTATTATGGAGCATATTGAAAGAGCCGGTATCCATTCAGGAGACAGTATTTCAGTATATCCTGCCCAGAGTATTTCACAGAAAATTGTGGATATGCTTGAAGATTATACAATTAAGCTTGCAAGAGCTTTACATGTAAAAGGTCTTATTAATATCCAGTTTATCGTATACAATGACCAGGTATATGTAATAGAGGTTAATCCACGTTCTTCAAGAACTGTTCCATATATAAGCAAAGTTACAGGTATTCCTATTGTAAAACTTGCTACACAGGTTATTATCGGTAATACAATCAAAGGTCTTGGCTATACACCCGGACTTCAGAAGAAAGCAGACTATATTGCTATCAAGATGCCTGTATTCTCATTTGAAAAGATTCGTGGCGCTGATATCAGCCTTGGACCTGAAATGAAATCGACAGGTGAATGTCTTGGTATAGCAAAAGATTTTAACGAAGCATTATACAAAGCCTTTGTAGGTGCAGGCGTTAATCTTCCAAAACATAAACAGATGATTATGACAGTTAATGACCATGAGCAGAAAGATGCTCTTTCGGTTGCAAAACGTTTTGCAGCTCTTGGATATACAATTTATGCGACAAGAGGTACAGCACGTTATTTCAATGAAAACGGCGTTGAGGCAATTAAGATCAATAAGGTTGAACAGGAATCACCAACACTTCTTGACCTTATTCTTGACCACAAGATTGACCTTGTTATCGATATACCTGAGAACGGTATTGAAAAGAGCCACGATGGTTTCATTATCAGAAGACATGCAATCGAGACCGGTGTAAACGTTCTTACATCACTTGATACAGCCAATGCATTGCTTACAAGTCTTGAATGTCAGGCAACACAGTCAATGACACCGATTGATATAGCAACAATTTAATTGTTATGGAATAATTAAGAATTTCTAATGACAGCTATGAGTTTATCTGGGATTACCGGAATCCTCTCATAGCTGTTTTAACGTTAAAATTTCTTTACAACCGTAAATATGAAAAGTATAATGGAACATAACCAACGGAGGAATAATTTTTATGAAAAAAATATTAGACCAGATTACAGAAATAGTCGGAAATGCTTTTAAACAATGCGGCTATGATGATAAATACGGAAAGACAGGAATATCCAACAGACCTGATTTATGTGAATATCAGTGCAACGGAGCAATGGCAGCAGCAAAGGAATATAAGAAAGCACCATTTATGATTGGTGATGAAGTGGTTGCAATTTTACAGGACAACAGTGCCTTTGAGAAGGTTGAATGTATCAAACCGGGCTTTATCAACATGGTAATGAGCGCAGATTTTATAGGTGGTTATGTTCGTGCCATGGCTTTGGAGGATAAGTTTGGATGCGACTGTGAACCTAAGGACGAGACGGTATTTGTTGATTACGGCGGAGCCAATGTAGCCAAACCTCTTCATATCGGACATCTTCGTTCGGCAGTAATCGGCGAAAGTGTAAAAAGAATCTGCAAATTTGCAGGTTATAAGACAATAGGTGATGTTCATCTTGGCGACTGGGGTCTCCAGATGGGACTTATTATTACAGAACTCAAAGAACGTAAACCGGATTTACCATATTTTGATGATAATTTCACAGGTGAATATCCGGCGGAAGCACCTTTTACAATATCAGAACTTGAGGAAATTTATCCATGTGCCAGCGGCAAATCAAAAGAAGATGCCGAATATAAGAAATCGGCTCAGAATGCCACATATCTTTTACAGAACGGTCACAGAGGATACACAGCCCTCTGGAAACACATTATCAATGTGTCGGTTGCTGATTTGAAAAAAAATTATGACAACCTTAATGTCCATTTCGATTTATGGAAGGGTGAAAGTGATGCCCAGCCATATATTGCTGATATGGTTAAGGATATGGTAGACAGGGGGATAGCCCATGAAAGCCAGGGTGCCATTGTTGTAGACATAGCCGAGGAAAATGACAGCAGGGAGCTTCCTCCATGTATCATCCAGAAATCGGACGGAGCAGCCAATTACGAGACCTCCGATCTTGCGACACTTATCGAGAGGGAAAAATTATATGCACCTAAGTCATACATTTACCTTGCGGATAAGAGACAGGAACTTCACTATACACAGTTTTTCCGTGTGGCAAGAAAAGCAGGAATCGTATCTCCTGATACAGAACTTAAGTTCATCGGTTTCGGTACGATGAACGGCAGTGACGGCAAACCTTTCAAGACAAGACAGGGTGGTGTACTGCGTCTTGAATACCTCATAAAAGAAATTGAAGACAAGGTATACGAAAAAATCATGGCTAACCGTACCGTGGATGAGAGTGAAGCCAGAAATACAGCTAAGATGGTAGGACTTGCCGCATTAAAATATGGTGATTTGTCCAATCAGGCATCTAAGGATTATGTATTTGATATTGATCGTTTCACCTCTTTTGAGGGAGACACAGGTCCATATATCCTTTACACAATTGTACGAATTAAATCTATTCTTAAAAAATATGAAAATGCAGGAGGCATGGTGTCAGGTATCCATACTGCTAACCCTGAGAGCGAGAGCGAACGTTCACTTATGCTTGTGCTCACAGGCATGCAGGATATGATTAAGACAGCATATGAAGAAAGTGCACCTCACAAAATTTGTAAATTTATATATGATCTTTCCAATGCTTTTAACCATTTTTATCATGAAACAAAGATTCTTTCAGAAGAAGATGAAAATAAAAAGAAAGGTTATATTGCACTCATAAAACTTACAAAAGATGTGTTAGAGACATGTGTTGACTTGCTTGGTATCGAAGCACCGGAGAGAATGTAATGTCAAAAGCAAAAGATTTAACAACAGGAAAACCAATCAGCCTTATGATAAAATATGCAATCCCTGTGCTGATTGGCAATCTTGTACAGCAGATATATAATTTTGCCGACACAATTATTGTCGGACAATGTCTTGGAAACAGTACATTGGCTGCCGTAGGTAATACTGGGTCAATGTTTTTCCTTGTCAATGGGTTTGTTATAGGAATAACAAGCGGTTTTTCGGTCCATATAGCACAATGCTTTGGGGCAAAAGATTATGACAAGATGCGTAATTCCGTATGTAATGCCATTATGTTGTGGTCCGGAATTACATTGTTTATCACTTTACTTTCGGTGCTGATAACCAAGCCGGTTCTAAGGCTTATTAACACACCGGACGGTATTTTTGATATGTCCTATAATTATATCGTTATTATTTTTGCAGGAATAGTTGCACCTATGCTATACAATGCCGTTTCGTGTATACTAAGGGCTCTTGGTGACAGCAAAACCCCGCTTTATTTCCTGATTTTTTCAGCACTCCTTAACATCGGTCTGGATTTGCTTTTTATAGTCGTATTTAATTGGGGCGTTGCAGGTGCCGCTATTGCTACAGTGCTTGCACAGCTTGTTGCCGGAATTGCGTGTATCGTATATATTTCCGTTAAGTTCCCTATTCTTCATATAAAGAAAGAAGATTTTAAAATTAATCCGGGAATTATAAAGACACACCTTACCATAGGACTTCCGATGGCGTTCCAGTTTTCGGTTACGGCAATCGGAACAATCATTTTGCAGGGTGCCGTAAATGTATTTGGCGAGAATTACATTGCCGCTTTTACGGCTTCCAGTAAAACGGAACAGCTTATCATGCAGTTTGGCATATCGGGTGGCGTAACAGTTGCAAATTTTGTCGGTCAGAATGTAGGTGCCGGCAGATATGACAGGATTAAAAACGGAATATTGAAATGGAGTCTTTTTACGGTTGGAAGCGCAGTTTTATGTATGGGTGTTATTTTCATTTTCGGCAGACCAATCAGCCGGCTTTTCATAAAAGGCGGGGATGAATTAATACTTTCCTATGCAATGACTTATCTCCATATTTCAATGTTTTTCTATATCCCATTGTTCCAGATTTTTATTTTCAGAAATGCTCTTCAGGCAATGGGTAAGACAACAATGCCGTTACTTGCGGGATTTTTTGAACTTGGAGCAAGGTCTATAGTCGCATACACGCTTCCAAAAGCGATAGGTTTTTCCGGTGTATGTTTTGCCGGTCCGGTTGCATGGGTATGTGCTGCCGTACCGCTTATTATCACTTATATAATTTATATGAAAAAATTTAAGAAAAAAGGGTATTTTAATACTCAATTTAGTTGACAAATACCCCCTAAAAATCCGATAATAGAGGTAGCTTAATTTTGAGACTATTTGAACGGAGAGGGTCAGACATGAAAGATAAAGACAAACATGGATTTGGTACTTTCGGTGCCATAGTATTAGGAGTTACGGCAGTTGCAACAGCAATTGTGGCAGTCAGCAAGAGCAAGAAGAAAAAGCAGAGTTTAAACAGTTTCCTGAAGGATGAACTTGTCAAACTTCCGCTTTTTAGTAAGAACGAATCCCACCACGCTAAGAAAAGCGCAGCAGACGAGGACGACATTTTTGTGGATGAGGACAACGAACCACAGAATGACAAAGCCACATCTTTTTACGATGAAGACATTTCTTACGAAGAAGATGAGGAATTCCAGTCAGTATCCAAGGCAAAGCCTATCGTGGATTTCAAACCAAAGCGCGAAGAAGCAGAGAAACCTGCCGAGGCACAGGATGCAGCCGGGGAGCCGGAAGCAACAGATGTGCAGGATGTAGCCGAGGAGCCGGAAACAGCAGATGTGCAGGATGTAACTGAGGAACCGGAAACAGCAGATGTGCAGGATGTAGTCAGGGAGCCGGAAACAGCAGATGTGCAGGATGTAGCAGAGGAGCCGGAAGCAGCAGGTGTGCAGGATGTAGCAGAGGAGCCGGAAGCAGCAGATGTGCAGGATGTAGCTGAGGAACCGGAAGCAGCAGGTGTGCAGGATGTAGTCAGGGAGCCGGAAACAGCAGGTGTGCAGGATGTAGCCGAGGAGCCGGAAGCAGCAGGTGTGCAGGATGTAGCAGAGGAGCCGGAAACAGCAGATGTGCAGGATGTAGCTGAGGAGCCGGAAACAGCCGATGTGCAGGATGTAACTGAGGAGCCGGAAGCAGCAGGTGTGCAAGATGTAGCAGAGGAGCCGGAAACAGAACCTGATGATACGTTTGTATTTGAGTCAGTGGTTGTTGGCAGGGAGTCAGTTAAAGACGAGCCTGTTGATATATCTGATAAGAAACTTGACAGGGAATTTATTGCAGAACCGGTTGATGCAGAACCGGTGAGAGATAATTTTGTATTAAATGACGAAGATTTTTCGGACGAAGTTCAGGAAATAGAAATCGATGATGTTACCGCTGAACCGGCAGAAGAAAAGGTTACAGAGCCTGAAAAAGAAGATGGTCCGGTATCAGCAGGTAAATATGATGATGTTAGTTCAGAAGCAGAAACCGCAAAAGAAACTTTTGCAGCTGCGGTTGAAACACCTGTAAGAGAAACTTTCTCCGATGTGGAATTTTTTGATGAAGAAGATGACACTGAAGAAGGCCTCCGCAACAACGAGTCATATTATGACTGGACTTATAATGTTGATGAGCATTACAGTGTAATAACTGATGGCACATGGGTATATTGTAAGTCAGATGATGTCCTCACAAGCGATTCTATCAACAAAAAAGGCGAAAGAGAGACAATCGATATAGCCGAAACTTTTAAAAACAGAATTAAGACAAAGGGATATTGTCTGTTGAAGTATATCGGAACGGACAGGGAGGTTATCGTACCTGATACTATCAATGGCAAACCGGTTGTAGCTGCACTTAACACATTTAGAAGCAATCAGATTGTTAAAAAAGTCATTCTTCCATCAACGATGCAGGGCTTGAGAAGGACTTTCTATAGCTGCTACCATCTTGACAGCATTACTTTTGCACCGGGAACCAATCTGGTATACGAATTGGATGCAATCATGTGTGGTAACAATGATATGGACAGCAATACAGAGGCAACAACGGTATACTGTTCACACGCAATCGCTGAATATATAAAAGGTCACTACAGATTAGGATGTCCTGTTACATTTGTTGAAAAATAATAGTAAATTACAGAACTTTGGTTACGCATAGTTAAAAAGTGTAACCAAAGTTTTTTTATTGCAATAAAGCGTGTGGGATATGGGATGCAACATGGGGCAGGCGCAGGCATTGAGTGGGTTGCTGTCATTAAATGCGTGGGATGTGGGATGCAACACCCGTGCATCCACGCCCCGCCGGTTGTAAATCTCTACCCAAACAGCTCAAAATCGCTCAAAGTAAGTTCTCTTGCAGTTAAGTTAATTTTACTACCCGATGCAACTGTGAAATACACATCGGGTAGTAAAGCATCCTGATGGGTGAATAAGGATTTGGCAGGAGATTTACGGAGACTCTTGAATACGCCGTCACCGGAAAGTTTTGAAACAGCTTCCTTGTAAGTCCAGATACGGCAAAAGTCGGCCTCCGGAGCATCCGAAGACCGGATTGTATTCAATTCACCGGGAGAACAGATTTTGGCAAGCATTGAAGCAGGGACTCTGCGGACGGTTTCCACATCGATACCCACAGGGGATGAATCAAAAATACACATGACGGCTTTGCTGCAATGACTGATGTTGAAATAAATTTCAGGATGGCTTTTCAGGTAGGGTTTGCCATCCGATGAAATATCAAAATCAGGAGTGTCTGTCAGGCTGTATTCAGTGCGGTAGCCGTACAGGAAAAGAAGGTATGCAATTACGCAGGCAAGCCTGTCCTCAGGAAACTTATATTTTAGAGCACGCTTTAACCGCTCAGGTGGAAGAAGAGACATTAAACTGTCAAGCTGTCCTTTTGTTATATTTTTTAAATCCGTAAAATAATAAAGCATAACCGGTCCTTTTTAATAAAAAATACTGTAATCAGTATAAATATTTTATTTTTTTATTGCAACTTAATTTTACTTTGATATAATGTTATAGAAAACGGGGTGCCCTTGGAGGCTGAGATTATACCCATAACCTGATTTGGATAATGCCAACGTAGGGAGATATTTTGTTTTGACAGACAGACACTATCCTTATGTAGTTCTGTCTTTTATTTTACGGAAAGGTAAGTAAAGATATGAGAGAATATACAACACAGATGGATGCCGCTAGAAAAGGGATTGCAACGCCACAGATGAAAATTGTGGCAGAAAAAGAAAAAATGCAGCTTGAAGAGCTTATGGGATATATGGCAGAAGGTAAAGTTGTAATACCTGCCAATATTAACCATCAGTGTATCAATCCCGAAGGCGTAGGAAGTATGTTAAGAACCAAGATAAACGTCAACCTTGGCGTGTCAAGGGATTGCAAGGATTATGACATAGAGCTTCAGAAAGTAATGAGTGCCGTCAATATGGGAGCAGAGGCAATAATGGATTTGTCAAGCCATGGCAATACAGAGCCTTTCCGTAAAAAACTTACATCGGAATGTCCTGCAATGATAGGAACGGTGCCTGTTTATGACAGTGTAATCCATTACCAGAGGGATTTGTCTACACTAACAGCGGAAGATTTTATAGATGTTGTAAGACTTCATGCCCAAAACGGTGTGGATTTTGTGACACTCCATTGCGGAATAACAAGAAAAACAATCGACCAGATTAAGAATCATAAACGTAAAATGAATATCGTAAGCAGGGGCGGAAGCCTTGTATTTGCATGGATGAGCATGACAGGTAATGAAAATCCGTTTTACGAATATTATGATGAGATTCTTGATATTTGTGAAAAATATGATGTGACAATTTCATTGGGAGATGCGTGCAGACCGGGTTGCCTTGCAGATGCAACGGATGTATGCCAGATTGAGGAACTTGTAAGACTTGGTGAACTTACAAAGAGAGCATGGGAGCATAATGTGCAGGTTATGGTTGAAGGACCGGGACACGTTCCTCTTGACCAGATTGCAGCCAATATGCAGGTTCAGAAGACGATATGTATGGGAGCTCCTTTTTATGTACTTGGACCTCTTGTAACGGATATTGCACCGGGTTATGACCATATAACAGCGGCAATCGGAGGAGCTGTCGCAGCTATGAATGGAGCCGCATTTTTATGCTATGTAACACCTGCGGAACATCTTGCACTTCCTAATGTGGAGGATGTAAAACAGGGCATTATCGCCTCTAAGATAGCAGCACATGCGGCAGATATAGCCAAGGGAATTAAGGGCGCAAGGGATATTGATGATAAAATGGCAGACGCAAGGCGTGTTCTTGACTGGGATGCTCAGTTTGAATGTGCGATAGACGGGGAAACGGCAAAAGCAATCAGAGACAGCCGTAAACCGGAGGATGACCACAGCGACACCTGCAGCATGTGCGGAAAGTTCTGTGCGGTAAGAAGCATGAATAAAGCACTTAACGGTGAATATATTGATATATTGTAGGTAAATAAAATGAATCGGAATAATCTTTTACTCTATCTTATAACGGACAGAGAAGCTGCCGGAGGAAGAAATCTTTGCGAATGTGTAAAAGCAGCGTTAGACGGCGGAGTGACAATGGTACAGCTTCGTGAGAAAAATATGGAATACGAAGAACTGAAAAAAGAAGCTTTTGAGATAAAAAAACTGTGTAATGAATACAAGGTCCCTTTTATCATTAACGATAATGTAAGACTGGCGCTTGAAACCGATGCGGACGGAGTCCACCTCGGACAGTCTGATATGGGAATTAAAGAGGCAAGACAGATTCTCGGGAAAAATAAAATAATAGGCGCAACTGCAAAGACGGTGGAGCAGGCGAAGGCTGCCATGGAACAGGAAGCCGATTATCTTGGAAGCGGGGCGGTATTTGGCAGCAGTACCAAAAAAGATGCAGTAACAATGTCTTTTGATATGTTGAAAAATATATGCAGGAGTGTTGCAATTCCCGTTGTGGCAATCGGAGGAATTAACCTTTCAAATGTTTCAAAACTTGCCAAAACAGGAATAAAAGGTGTGGCGGTAATTTCCGGAATCCTTACAGAAACGGATATTTGCGGTACATCAGAAGAATTCCGCAGAATATTAAAAAATATATAAAACACAGCGGCATGCCGGGGGCACCACTTTATGTCGCTATACAAAATTAATGCATGGAGGTAAATACTGATATGAAAACAGCATTAACAATCGCAGGCAGTGATTCCTGCGGAGGCGCCGGAATACAGGCAGATATTAAGACTATGACGGTAAACGGCGTATATGCCATGAGCGCCGTTACAGCTCTTACAGCCCAGAATACAACCGGCGTAAAAGATATTATGGAGGTGAGCAGCAGCTTTTTAAAAGAACAGCTGGAATGTATTTTCACGGATATCTACCCTGATTCAGTCAAAATCGGTATGATTGCCTCAAAGGAACTCATTAAAACAGTAAAGGACGCTCTTATAAAATACAAAGCAAAGAATATTGTTCTTGATCCTGTAATGGTAGCCACAAGCGGGGCAAAACTGATTAGCGACGACGCAATCGATACATTAAAAAAAGAATTATTACCTATAGCTGCGGTTGTGACACCTAATATTCCGGAGGCGGAAGTCCTTTCCGGAATGAAAATTTCCTCAAAAGAGGATATGGAAGCGGCGGCAGTAAGAATATCGGAAGAAAATCACTGTGCGGTCCTGCTCAAAGGAGGCCATAATCTCAATGATGCCAATGACCTTTTAGCAGACGGCAAAAACATCACATGGTTTCAGGGAAAAAGAATTGATAATCCCAACACACACGGAACGGGATGCACCCTTTCCTCTGCGATTGCAGCCAATCTTGCAAAAGGTTTTTCTCTTGTAGATTCTGTAAAGAAAGCAAAAGAGTATATATCGGGAGCACTTAACGCCATGCTTGACCTTGGCAAAGGGAGCGGACTGATGAACCATGGGTTTATGATAAAATAAGATATTCCGGATTCTTAAAGGTAATGGGAAGAAGGAAAAATGGAAAAAATTAAATTAAAGAAACTTGTATTAACTGCAGTTTTTGCTGCCGTGGCAGTTGTGGGCTCATTATTTTCATTCCCTGTTTTTGGGTCAAAATGTGCACCTGTACAGCACCTTATAAATGTGCTTTGTGCTGTTATACTCGGACCGGGATATGGCGTTGCGGCTGCATTCGTATCAAGTCTTATAAGAAATCTTCTGGGGTTAGGAACCTTGCTTGCATTCCCGGGGAGTATGTGCGGAGCACTTTTAGCAGGACTTTTGTATCATTATATAAAGAAATTACCTGCGGCTTATATAGGAGAGGTATTCGGAACCGCCGTTATAGGCGGAATGTTGTCATATCCTGTGGCAGCTTTTATAATGGGTAGTAAGGGTGCGGCTTTGTTCACATTTGTTGTACCTTTTCTTATAAGTACGGCGGGAGGAACTTTGTTAGCAGTATTAATAACCGTACCGCTTAAACAGACAGGTGTACTGGATAAAATAAAGAGTGAACTGAACTCTTAGGAGGATTTATTATGGCATGGGCTGATATTTTTTCAAAAATTGCTGAAAAGAAACCGATAATACATTGCATAACCAATATTGTGACAGTCAATGACTGCGCCAATGTCCTGTTGGCGATAGGAGCGTCACCTGTAATGGCGCATCATGAGATGGAGGTTAAAGAAATAACTTCCGGAAGTGATGCGCTGGTGTGCAATATGGGTGCGATTGAGAATTTTGAAGCAATGCTGATTGCAGGAAGAAAAGCAAATTCGCTGGGACATCCCGTGGTGATAGACCCGGTGGGTGTTGCATCTTCTTCCTACAGACGCAGCCTGTGCCTGAAACTTATAGAAGAATGTCATCCCACATGTATAAGGGGCAATGTTTCGGAAATTAAGGCACTTGCACTGGATGAAACAATATCTAAAGGCGTGGATGCAAAAAATGGGGAAAGCATATCCGATGATATGTTAAAAAAACTGGCAAAAAAATATAATACAATTATTGTAGTTTCGGGAGAAACAGACCTTGTAAGCGACGGGGAAAGCATTTATGAGGTTCACGGTGGAACACCGTTTTTTAAGGGAATAACAGGAGGCGGCTGCATGTCAACTGTAATAATTGCAGGATTTCTTGCAATTGAAAGAAATGTTGAAAGCGTTGCAGCAGCAGTCAGAACAGTTAATTATGTGGGAGAAAACGCGGCGAAAGCTACAGTAAACGGAGCAGGTGGTTCAATGACTTTTAAAAATGAATTTATTAATCTTTTAAGCATTCTTGCCAATCCGTCCTTCAAATCAAGAAAAAAAAGAAGATAAATTTGATTTTATTTATATTAAGAGGTATAATATTACATAAGGCTATGTAAATATTCCGGCAGGAGGTATTATTGAATGAGCGAATGTAATTCTGGCTGTGAAGAATGTAAGAGTAGAGAAAGTTGCGGAATTCGTAAGGCTCCTCTTAATAAAGAGAGTTCAATTCATAAGATTATCGGCATAATAAGCGGTAAAGGCGGCGTTGGTAAATCTACGGTAACAGCGCTCATTGCCAGAAGGCTTGCTTCAATGGGATACAGCGTTGGAATAATGGATGCTGATGTAACGGGACCTTCGGTTCCGGCAATGTTTGGTATCCACGGCAAGGTATTATCTGATGAAAATGGTATATATCCTATGGTATCACAGGAGGGCATAAAGATTATTTCAATGAATCTTTTGCTTGACAGTGAAGAGACCCCGGTCATATACAGAGGACCGGTTGTGGCCTCAATTATCAAACAGTTTTACAGTGATGTAATATGGGGCAGTCTTGATTATCTGCTTATAGATATGCCGCCGGGAACAGGAGATGTTCCGCTTACGGTATACCAGTCAATTCCTATAGACGGAGTGGTTATGGTTACATCTCCGCAGAATCTTGTTAAAATGATAGTTATGAAAGCTGTTAATATGGCATCGAAGATGTCAGTTCCTTTACTGGGAATTATTGAAAACTATAGTTATTTTAAGTGTGAAGACTGTGACAGAATATATGAAATATTCGGAAAAAGCACAGCTGAAAAGCTCGCTAAGGAGCTTAACACCACGGTTATTGCAAGGATTCCTATTATCCCTGAAGTGGCACAGTGCGAAGATAAAGGAATTCCGGTCACACAGGATATTGATATGGACCTTTCAAATTTATTATAAGGAAGATATATGAAAAAAGAACGAACAGGAAGTCTTATATGGAGACTTATTTATCCGCTTCTTATTTTTTTAGGAGTGGAATTGATTATAGAACTGGGTGCAACCATAGTATATTTTGCGGTTAAGATGCAAAGCGGTGCATTTGAGAATCTGAGTGAACAGGGAATAGTTGACGCAGCTACAGCATTTCTTACAGGAAAAGCATTGTATTTTACCCTTATAAGAGGTGTTGTTCTTATTCCGCTTTATCTTTGGATAATGAAAGTGGATACGAGACTTGACGTATACTATGAGAGAGATTTTAAATATACGGATTACCGTAAGACATGGCTTATTCTGCTTGTACCTGCAGGAATATGTGCGGCTATAGGTTTTAACGGACTTGTTTCGCTATCCGGAATTGAGAAATTTTCCAAAGCATATCAGGCTGTAGAGAAAATTACTTATTCAGGTAATCTTTTTGTACAGATAATGGCATCTGCAATAGCGGCACCGATAGTGGAAGAGCTTTTATTCCGGGGACTTATTTTTAAACGTCTGAGGAATGTAACACCTGCAGTATGGGCGATGGTTATATCAGGTCTGGTATTTGGACTTATTCACGGCAATCTTGTGCAGTTTGTGTATGCATTCCCAATCGGAGTGATACTTGCTTTTATTTATGAGATTTTCAAGACGATATGGGCACCGGTAATTTTCCATGTTTCGGCAAATTTCATATCAGTCATGCTTACCAATTTCCTTCCCGGAGTAGAATTTAATCTTACAGTGGGATTGTTGGCACTCGTATCTGTTGTGACACTTGCCATATTGTTTGTTATCTTATTCGTCATTGACAATAAGGTTAAACGTACTAAAATATAAAAAAATCAAATCTTTTGTTGGAGAGAGGTTATTATGAAAAAAATACTTTCAATAGCAGTTCCTTGTTATAATTCAGAAGCATATATGAAAAGATGCATAGAATCCCTGCTTGTGGGCGGTGAGGATGTAGAAATTATCATAGTAGATGACGGTTCTACAGACAGAACTGCAGAAATTGCTGATAATTACGAAAAGAAATATCCAAGAATATGTAAAGTAATACATCAGGAAAACGGCGGGCACGGAGAAGCTGTCAATACAGGTCTTAAGAACGCAGCAGGATATTTTTTCAAGGTAGTTGACAGTGACGACAGGGTCGGCAGGGAAGCATATCTTAAACTGCTTGATATTATGCGCAAGGCTATTCTTGAAGAACATCCTCTTGATATGCTTATATCCAATTATGTATACGATAAAGCAGGCGTTAAGCGTAAGAAAGTTATGAGATATACAAGCATTCTTCCTACGGATACATATTTTACATGGGAAGATATGGGACATTTCAGACAGGACCAGTACATAATAATGCATTCTGTAATTTATAGGACGGAGTTACTGAGAGAGTGTGGACTTGTACTTCCAAAACATACTTTCTATGTGGATAATATTTTTGTTTTCCAGCCATTTCCTTATGTCAAAAGCATGTATTATGCGGATGTTAATTTTTACTGGTACTTTATCGGAAGGGATGACCAGTCCGTACATGAAAATGTCATGATTAAAAGAATAGACCAACAGTTAAGGGTCAACAGACTCCTTATTGATTATTATAATCCGGATATTATTGAAAGCAGTAAATGCAGGAAGTATATGCAGCATTATCTTGAAATAATAACGGCAATTTCTTCAGTAATGTGTTATCTTTCCAAAAAGGAAGAGAATTATGAGAAGAAAAAAGATTTATGGAAATATCTTAAGAGCTCTCATCCTGAGACCTACAGAAAACTTAAGAGAAATCCTATGGGATTTTTTATAAATATTCCGGGAAGAACAGGAAGGTTACTTACAACGGGAATATATAGAATTGCTAAGAAGGTTTTTAATTTTAACTAAATATATACTTAAAAATGCACATCCTTTGCCGGTGCCGGTATCGGATGTGCATTATTTTTTACTGGATTTTTTTGAAAAATTTTGTTTTGTATGTTATCGGATAAATGATTGCGGCAAGAACTATTGCAGCCAATACGTCATATACTGAATGCTGTTTTAAGAAAACTGTTGATACGCATATTAATAAGCCCCAGATTGCTGTTATGATACATACTTTTTTCTTATGTCTGCCGAAAGTCTTTGAATTGAATACAGCGAATTCTATAACCAAAGTATTATATACATGCAGACTTGGCAGGACATTGGTCGGAGTGTCGGCTTTATGCAGTAATTTTACAAGGTCTGTACAGAAATTGTCGCGGGGAAAAGTCTCCGGTCTGAAATCGGCAAGCCCGTTAGGAAATACAAAATATATAATTACGGCAATTGACATGCCGATTATAAGGGCAGCCCCCATTCTTACACACTCACCCTGGGAACGTATGAAAAAGTAAATGATAAAAAATGCCATAAAGATGAACCATGAATAGTATGGAATAATGAAATATTCCACAAACGGAATATGATCATCTAAAGCACAATGGATTGCGTGAAATCCGGTTTCACTGGTAACATGTCTTTCCAGATAAAGAAAACATGGCATATATATAAAAGTATAAAGAGCCAGTAATCCATGCCACCATTTTTTGAAAAATGCTTTCATTACGTCTGTCCTTTCATATGTAAAATAAACTTAGCTATTATAACATATTAATTTGAAAAAATCCAATAACTAAATTCAGTTTACAAAAAATAATTAAAGGGGTAAAATATAATAAATATAGCTTTACGGAGGATATTATTTTGAGACTTGTAGTTCGTGATTTAAAGAAGAAATATGGCGATAAGACTATACTTGATGGTGCATCATTTTCATTTTCCCATGGTATTTCATACGGAATAGTAGGAAATAAAGATGACGGCAAGACTACATTCCTCAAGTGTATATGCGGGGAAACGGGCATAGATTCAGGATATATCCGTATTGAAGCTGATTGGAAAGAGCATAGAATTAAGTACAGCGATTTCGGAATCGTTGCGGATTCTGCGGTTGTTCCGGAATATATGACAGGTTATGAATTTTTTGATTATCTTATAGAAATACACCCTCTTTGTGTAACAGAAGGCAGAACGGCTGATGATTATTTTGATATGGTCGGGCTTAATGTTGCGAAGAGAAACAACCTTATAAAAGAATATTCTTATAATGAAAAACGTAAGATACAGGTATTGGCTGTTATTTTGTTAAAACCGTCCGTTATAATATTTGATGAGCCGGTTAAGAACAGCAATAAGAGACGCATTAACAGAATGAAAGCAATTATAGATGACCTTAAAAAAGATCGTATTGTTATTGTTGCGACGGAAAATCCTGATATAGCTGAAGCTTTCTGTGATGAATTTTTATGCTTTGAGGACGGACACATTCTGTCATTGCCGGCAGAGGATGTCAGAACCGTTCTAAGTGGAAGTGAGGAAACCGGTAATGATTAAAGAATATCTCCAATGTATCAGGATAGAAGCTGTAAGACATGCGAATATGCTTGGAAATATTATAGCAAATCTGCCTTTTTATAAAGAAAAAGAAAACGAGAGCAGGGAAAAAGCAAGCTTGTTTGTCACCGGTGAACTCTTGTTTTTCTTATGGAAAATTATAAAGATTTATGCTTATGTAATGGTATTTATGTATATACCAAAGCTGGTTTTTTCAAAAATTACGACAGTGGGAACTTCCGGTTTTTCAACGGAAGACTGCTTTGTGTTTTTTACGCTGGTTCTTACCTGCGTGGTAGGGTCAATTATACATTCGGGCATTTTTGATGTTAATAAAGATTCTTATTGTACAATAAAAATATTAAGAGTCAGACCTGTGATATATTTCAGGGTGAAATTTATATACAGACTTATTACGGAACTGCTTGGATTCTGGAGCGCATTTACGATTCTTGGCATGAATTATGTTAAAGCTTTTTATCTTGTGATTATTATATGCCTGTCAAGGAGTGTCGGGGAATGCATTAACATACTTATCTTTAAGATGACCGGTAAGAGGTTTGCAGACCATAAAGGCGCATTTCTCCTGCTTATGTTAGCCGGATTGTTTGTGGCATATTTTGTCCCTTATGTAAGAGGCTGCGTTCCCGCTGCATATATAAGAATCTTTGATTCTATATGGGTGGCTGCAATACTTGGAACCGGAAGTGTTTTTACATATTATGTATGGTCCTACAGAAATTACGAAAAAATTATATCAAGAGTATATACGGAAGAACAGTTTGATGAAACAGAAGATGGAGAAAAAGACTGGATATCTTATAATTCCAATGAAGGAATGAAATCCTATACCGGAGATAAGAGACTTTTTCATCTTTATTTTAAAAGAACATCGGGAAAAGCAGTATATAATAATATGATTAAAGTTATAATTATAGCAATTTTCTTTGTACTTGGCGTTCTTGCTATTGAAATGGGCAACAAGGATGCTGTCGGGACAGTTATATCGTATTCATTGCCTTTGCTTGCTTTAGTTATGTATTGCCTTTGCAATTGTTCCGGGTATTGCAGGGATTTGTTTACAAATTGCGATATACATATATTGAGAAAGGACAACACGGGAGAGGGACTTGCCGGTAATTTTATATTCTGTCTTTATAATATTTTAAAAATAAATGCGGTTCCTATAATCACACTGGCTGCTTCTTATCTTATTCTGGGATGTATATGTCAGGTGTATGTGATTACCGCACAGATTATTATATGCATTGTTTTTATGGGACTGTTTTTTTCAATATTTGGATTATTTACATATTATATGTTCCAGCCTTATAATGCAGACGGAACTGTAAGAAGTTTCAGATATTATATGCCATCACTTTTGATGTATGCACTCTGCTATGGATGTATTTTTGTAAAGGCAGACAGTATTATATTTGTTGTTGCGTCCGGGATCCTGACTTCGGTTATGGTTATAATGTCATTAAATCTTGTCTATAGGATATCGGACAGGACCTTTGTATTAAATAAGTAAATCAGGAGGTATTATGGTATGCGTAAAAAAATTCTTTTTACAATAGTTTTCGTTGCAATGACTATTTCGCTTACGGCATGTGGGAATAAAACGTCGATTACATTCACCGACCCTACCGAAACATCTGAATCCAACATAACACGTTTTGATAAAAAAATTGCCGGAGAACCTCTTGAAGCTGTGAACTCATTATATGATGCAACCGATATTTATTCAAAGGAAGGATACAGCCTTGTGGACATAGAAGCTTACGGAGATGACGGATTGCTTGTACTGTATACAGGTGATGAAGAGTCGGTTTTATCTGCATATAAGATTTCTACGGGTAGTGAAGTGAGCTCTTTAAAGACTGATAATGCTGTTTCGATGGATACAACATTAAATGTTACAGGCACGGGATTTGTGTATTCGTATGATTATGTCAACGGATATTTCACCTCTTATGATGTTTTGAACGGCAGTTTTGAAAATCTTGTTTTTGATTTAGAAATGGAAAGTTTTGCAGTTTCCGACGGAGGAGACTGTTTATACTGTACAGTGAAAGGCGATAATAATATATACAAATACATTATTAATACGGGTAAAATCGTTTCTGTATATGAATATGATGACGTTTACAAGGATGTACAGGTAGAATATATAGAGAATAACGGAAATTACATAGCTGTTCTATGCAGTGGAGATAAAGGTTCGTTTTACGAAAGACTTGATATCGGAAATCAGAAAAGAACGATAATCTGTAAGGCAGAAAATGGACTGTATTGTGCGGGAGATGCTTATCTCACGACATCGGGAGAAGAAGATGCTGATGTGTATGTATACAATTTCAGCAGACCGAGACTTAAAGATATTTTTACGCTTGATGATGCACATGAAAAGAATAATATGAAATTTTACAGCGGAAGTCCATATCTTCTTACATCGGACGAATATATAGCGGGTACGAAGCTGCGTTTTTACAACGTGGGAAGAGGTGTACTCAGTAACGAGATTGTTATTCCTACGGTTTATAAGGTGCTGGATGCAGATTATCTTGTAGTTGACCAGACATTATGTATTAAAGCAGTTAATGATAAAAACGAGCGTATGATTCTGCTTTGGGACATAGAAAATATAGGTGAAATAAAAAATTAGATAATTTATAAAAAAGTGTTGACAAAGTTAAGACTTTGGTAATATAATAGTCAAGCAGGTTGCGAAAAGCACTGCGATATAGATATGAATTTTGGGATCTTAGCTCAGCTGGGAGAGCATCTGCCTTACAAGCAGAGGGTCACAGGTTCGAGCCCTGTAGGTCCCATTTATTCAGATAATTCTATATGGCGGAGTAGCTCAGATGGCTAGAGCACATGGTTCATACCCATGGTGTCAGGGGTTCGACTCCCTTCTCCGCTACTAAGAAGAACCCTTGATTATTAATCAAGGGTTCTTTTCGTTGTAAAATGAAATAAGATGGTTTATATATAGAGAAAGAGGATTTGATATGAGAATTGGAACGGGATATGATGTTCACAGATTAGTACCTGACAGAAAAATGATAATAGGCGGAGTTGAGATACCATACGAATTAGGACTTTTGGGACATTCGGATGCTGATGTTCTCCTGCATGCCATATCAGATGCAATTTTGGGAGCAGCGGCACTGGGAGATATCGGAAAGCATTTTCCTGACAGTGATGAAAGATATAGGGGGGTATCAAGCCTTTATCTTCTGGAAAAAGTCGGAGAGATGTTAGAAGATAATCATTATGTTATAGACAATGTAGACAGCACTATAATAGCACAGAAGCCTAAAATGGCATCGTATATACCGGCTATGAGACAGAATATTGCGGATGCACTTAAGATTGACATAGACAGGGTAAGCGTAAAGGCCACGACTGAAGAGGGACTTGGATTTACCGGAGAGGGACTTGGAATATCAGCCCAGGCGGTGGCAATGATTAGCAAGGTTGAAAATATTGTATATAATGATATTATGAATGACAGAATTGCTGACTGTGGATCCTGTAAGGGATGTTGCAGCAGAAATTCTTAATATTAAGGAGATATCATGAAATTCAGAGAATATGTTAAAGAATCCATAGAGGTCATAAAAGACAGGGACCCTGCAATGAAATCCAACAGGGAAGTATTTCTTTATCCTTGTTTCTGGGCTATATGGGAATACAGAAAGGCACACAAATATTACCTCAAAGGTAAATTTTATAAAGCAAGAAAAATCTCGCAGAAGGCTGCAAGAAAGACCGGAATTGAAATACACCCGGGCGCACAGATTGGAAAAGGTCTTTTTATCGATCACGGACATGGTGTTGTAATCGGGGAGACAACTATAATCGGTGATAATGTTACGATTTATCAGGGAGTAACTCTCGGAGGCACAGGCAAGGAACATGGCAAGCGGCACCCTACTATCGGTGATAATGTTATGATAAGTACAGGGGCCAAGATACTCGGTTCATTTACAATAGGTGCAGGTTCCAAGATAGGTGCAGGTTCCGTAGTTCTTGAGGAAGTTCCTCCTAATTCAACAGTTGTGGGAATACCGGGCAGAGTGGTTAAATGTGATGATATAAGGCTTCCTAACAAAGACCTTGATCAGATTCATTTACCGGATCCTGTAAGAGCAGAGCTTGATGACATTCAGAAACAGTTAAGTAAATTAAAAGAGAAACAGGAGCAATACGATGGAAAATAAAGTATATTTTTTTAATACACTTACAAGAAAAGTTGAGCAGTTTATACCTAATGTTGACGGAAAGGTAGCAATGTATACCTGCGGACCTACAGTATATCATTTTGCACACATAGGAAATTTAAGGTCCTATATTATGGAAGATATTCTTGAAAAAACTTTACGTTATGTAGGCTATGATGTAAAACGTGTAATGAATATTACGGATGTGGGACACCTTACAAGTGATGCCGATACAGGTGAGGATAAGATGCTTAAAGGTGCTAAAAGAGAACATAAGACTGTAATGGAGATTGCTAAATATTATACAGATGCTTTCTTTGATGACTGCCGTAAGCTTAACATTAAAAGACCTGATGTTGTAGAACCTGCGACTAACTGTATTCCTGAATTTATTAATATGGTTAAAGTCCTTCTTGAAAAAGATTATGCTTACATTGCAGGAGGCAACGTATATTTTGACACATCTAAGCTTGATGATTATTATGTTTTTTCAAGCCAGTCGGAGAAAGAACTTATGGTCGGAGTCAGGGATGACGTAAGCGAAGACATTAATAAAAAGAACAAGGCAGACTTTGTACTCTGGTTTACAAAATCCAAATTTGACAATCAGGAACTTAAGTGGGACAGCCCATGGGGTGTAGGATATCCGGGATGGCACATTGAGTGCTCATGCATCAGTATGAAGCACCTCGGCGAATATATGGACATCCACTGCGGCGGCGTAGATAATATTTTTCCACATCATACCAACGAAATCGCCCAGAGTGAGGCATATCTCGGACATAAGTGGTGCAACTATTGGTTCCATGTTCATCATCTTAACGATAAATCGGGAAAGATGAGTAAATCAAAAGGTGAGTTCCTTACAGTATCACTTCTTGAAGAAAAAGGCTATAATCCACTTGTATACAGATTGTTCTGCTTACAGTCACACTATCGTAAACCCCTTGAATTTTCTTATGAAGTTCTTGATAATATGACAACGGCATATAATAAACTTATCAAGAAAATTGGGGAACTGAAGGCAGATGGCAGTGTGGATGAAGAAGCATTTGCCGGTTTTAGAAATAAATTTGAAGACGCAATATGCTCAGACCTTAATACATCTTCGGCAATAACCGTTATATATGATGTATTAAGAAGTGATATTAATGATGTGACCAAGCTGGAACTTATAAAGAGTTTTGACGAAGTGCTTTCACTTGATCTCTTAAAGGACCATGGTAATGATAAGGAAAGTTCTGTGGATTCGGAACTTAAAGAATACATTCTTGCAAAGATTGAAGAAAGAAAAGCTGCAAAGAAAGAAAAAGACTTTGCAAAGGCAGATGCAATCCGTGATGAACTTGCGGCAAAAGGCATACAGATAAAGGATACCAGAGAAGGAACTATATGGGAAATAGTGTGAGGATAGATTAATGTTTGAGGCAATGGAAAAGGCATTTCAGATAGGAGAGGTAAACGTTGCTTTATATTCTCCTCTGACACTTGCCTATATTGGCGACTGCGTATATGAACTGATTATAAGAACCAATCTTGTAACCAGAGGCAATGCACCTGTTAACAAACTTAATAAAAAGGCAAGCAACCTTGCCAAAGCATCAACCCAGGCACGGATTATTGAGTCAATAATGGATATGCTGAGTGAAGATGAAGAAGCGGCATACAAAAGAGGGCGTAATGCCCATTCCTGCACCAAAGCCAAGAATGCATCAACCTCCGATTACAGAAAAGCTACCGGATTTGAAGCGTTAATCGGCTACCTCTATCTTCAGAAAAAGTTTGACAGGATTATGGAACTTGTAAAAAAAGGATTTCAGGAGGAACATATCTCATGAGATATACAGAATTTACCATTGAAGGAAGAAATGCAGTAATTGAAGCATTCAGATCAGGCAAAACCATTGATAAACTTTACGTGCTTGATGGATGTAAAGATGGACCGGTAATGACAATTATCCGTGAAGCTAAAAAGACAGACACAATAATCAGATATGTTGACAGGGAAATTCTTGACAGATTATCAAAGACGGGTCATCATCAGGGAGTTGTAGCCAATGCGGCAGCATACGATTATGCAGAAGTGGAAGATATTCTGAATGCCGCAAGAGAAAAAGGTGAACCACCGTTTGTTTTTATACTTGATGGAATAGAAGACCCTCATAACCTTGGGGCAATAATAAGAACAGCGAACCTTGCAGGAGCACATGGTGTAATTATTCCCAAAAGACGTGCGGTAGGTCTTACGGCAACTGTTGCAAAGACCAGTGCGGGAGCACTTAATTATACACCTGTTGCCAAGGTTACCAATCTTTCCGCAACAATAGAGGAACTCAAAAAAGAAGGATTATGGTTTGTATGTGCCGATATGGGCGGCGAGACTATGTATAACTTAAATCTTACGGGACCGATAGGACTTGTAATCGGTAACGAAGGAGAAGGCGTCAGCAGACTTGTAAAAGAAAAATGCGATTATGTTGCGTCAATCCCTATGAAGGGTAACATTGATTCGCTTAATGCATCGGTTGCAGCAGGCGTTCTTGCTTATGAAATAGTCAGACAGAGGATGTAATATATGGCAATTACTGATACTTACAAATTACTTTCTGATGAAGAACTTGTGGCAAAATATCATTCAGGTGATGAAAAAGCTGCAGATTATCTTATTGAAAAATATAAAAATCTTGTAAGAAAAAATGTGCGTTCATATTATCTTGCAGGTGCCGATAATGAAGATTTGCTTCAGGAGGGCATGCTTGGCCTTTTTAAGGCAATAAGGGACTATAATCCGGATAGAGACGCATTGTTCATGACATTTGCTTCGTTATGCGTATCAAGGCATATAAGGTCCACAATTACAAGATATAACAGAAAGAAAAATGGACCACTCAATTGTTATGTTTCTTTTGAAGAGACAATTAATGATAATGGATCCGATGAGGATATTAAGCTTGTAGATACGTTAGTAGATGGCAGTATGAAAAATCCTGAAGAGATGATTATAGCGAAAGAACAGGTAATTAAGATTCAGACCTGTATGGATAATGACCTCAGTAAATTTGAAAAAAATGTAGTTGAACTTTACATAGAAGGCCTTAGTTATGCTGAAATCGGGGAAAGATTGCAAAAACCTGTTAAGTCAATAGATAATGCCATACAGAGAATAAGAAATAAAATTTTAAAAAATTGTTGAATATATTCTGCAAATATGGTACATTTGTTCATGAACTTGCTACTATGGCTCAGGAGGTAGAGCGTCGCCTTGGTAAGGCGGAGGTCACGGGTTCGAATCCCGTTAGTAGCTTATATTGATTTCACGGAAAGGGTGTCCTTTGGACGCCCGTTTTTTCTAATATACTGACAGATAAGGAGGAATACTTTGAAAAAACGACTGGCTATTATAGCTGCCACTTTTTTAACGGCCACCGCAACGGGTTGTGGTAACCGCAATGGTAATATTAACCTGTACAGGGAAGAATTTGAGGTTAATGTGGGCAGCGGGATAAGTACGGAACTTAAAGATTATGTTAGGGCACCTAAAAAGGTACTTCAGGAGATGACCTTGGATCTTTCTGAGGTTAATAAGGATGTTATCGGAGTTTATACGGCAACGATTAATTACAAAGATGAATCAAAGACTTTTCGTATTAAGGTAACTGATACAGAGGAGCCGGAAATCACGCTTGAAAGAAGTAAATTTTATTTTGAAGTATCGGCGGATTTGGCTCTGTCGGATGTAGTTAAATCTGTAAATGATTATTCAGAAGTTGCATACGGATTCTCCGATAATATTACGGCGGCCGATAGCAAAAAGAATATGATTAATAGCCTGTCTTTTGACAAAGTGGGAAAATATAACTGTGAAGTAATCGCAAGGGATGAATATGGAAATTGTGCGGTGAAGGGATTTGAGGTAAACATTGTTGAAGCGGGTAAGATGCCGTCTAACATTATGGGGGATGGTAAGTATTCGCCATATATGAACAATAATACGGGAATTAATGTTAAAGATATTAATTCATTAAGCGCGGATGGAGTATATTACGGAATAGGCAATACTTTTGATAAGACAACCAACAGACCTAATCTGGCTTTTTATGAATTAAAATACGGCGATTATAAAGTGGACTTTATACAGCCTGAAAGCAATTATGTCTGGCTTACATTTAATGAGATTCTTGAATATGGCAATACGGATAAAATTCTTGATACACTTAAAGAAAAAAATGTTTCCGCTGTTTTCTTTATAACAAAAAACTACGCGGAAAAGAATCCGGAATTAATAAAAAGAATGATTGACGAAGGGCATGTTCTCGGAAATTACACTGATACCGGAGAAGAAATTCCCGGATTATCTGTAAATAGTTTGACAACGAGGATGGATGTGTTATACAATTACGTTTATGAAACTTACGGGTATGAGATGTATCTGTTCCGTGCTCCGTCAGGATACTTCAGTGAACAGGCACTTGCACTTGCGGGACAGCTTGGATACAGGACTGTATTCTGGAGTTATGCATACTCTGACTGGGATGTCAATAATCAGCCGGAGGTATCACAGGCTTTGTCTAATGCACTTAATAAGGCTCATGGCGGTGCAATATACCAGTTAAGTGGTTCATCATCAACTAACAGGGATATGTTAGGTGATTTTATAGACGGAATCCGTAGTAAAGGATTGGAATTTGCAGTCTATGACAAGAATTAGCAGATAGGAGAAATGAAATGGAAAAGAAACTTAGAGTAGGTATCCTTGGTGGAACCGGAATGGTAGGACAGAGATTTATTTCTTTGCTTGAGAATCATCCTTGGTTTGAGGTTGTGGCAATTGCAGCAAGCCCACGTTCAGCAGGAAAGACTTATGAAGATGCAGTAGGCGACAGATGGAAAATGACAACACCTATGCCTGAGGCAGTTAAGAAGATGATAGTCTATAATGTAATGGATGTTGAAGAAGTTGCTTCAAAGGTTGACTTTGTATTTTCAGCAGTCGATATGACTAAGGAAGAAATTAAGAAAATAGAAGAAGATTACGCAAAGACAGAGACACCTGTTGTATCTAATAACAGTGCACATCGTTGGACAGAGGATGTTCCTATGGTTGTTCCTGAAATTAATCCTGAACATTTTAAACTTATTGAATACCAGAAGAAGAGACTTGGTACTAAGAGAGGATTTATCGCAGTTAAGCCTAACTGCTCAATCCAGAGTTATACTCCTGCAATTTTTGCACTTAAAGAATTCGGACCTAAGCTTGTTGTTGCAACAACATATCAGGCAATTTCAGGTGCAGGCAAGACATTTAAAGACTGGCCTGAAATGGAAGGCAATGTAATTCCATACATCGCAGGTGAAGAAGAGAAGAGTGAACAGGAACCATTAAGACTTATGGGTAAATTAGTTGACGGACATATTGAGAAAGCAGCTTTACCTGTTATTACAACGCAGTGTTTAAGAGTACCTGTTTTAAACGGACATACAGCAGCAGTATTTGTTAATTTTGAAAAGAAACCAACTAAGGAAGAAATTCTTGACCGTTGGACTAACTTCAAGGGACTTCCACAGGAACTTAATCTTCCAAGTGCTCCTAAGCATTTTATCCAGTACCTTGAGGAAGACAACAGACCTCAGGTAGCTCTTGATGTTGATTATGAAAACGGATTTGGTGTTTCATTCGGACGTTTAAGAGAAGATGCTGTATTTGACTGGAAGTTTGTAGGACTTTCACACAATACAATCAGAGGTGCTGCCGGAGGAGCGGTATTAAGCGCAGAATTACTTGTAGCACAGAAGTATATCACAGCTAAATAAATTATAAAATAAAGAGCCTACTTGCTATAGTAGGCTCTTGTTTCTTCTATTTCTTTAGGAATAGGAATATTCTTTGTCTGAATTACCTTAATAAGGTTATCATATTTTCGTCTGTCATTTAACATATGACGCTCATAATAACCAATGCAGTCTGTAAATATCGGGTTGCTTCTCAGCACTTTGCGTATGTCCTTGTTAAATGGACAATATTTTGCAAGTATATTACGGGATATTTTGTTGAGTTTACTTGCTCCCTTTGATTCGTAGTTAATCCATGTCTCGTAATCCTTCGCAAAGACTTCTGAATAATTGTTACGGCAGTTGATAAGGAGGGACTTTAATTTCTCTTTCTGCTGTTCTGATAAGTCTTTGTTTTTCTTATAGAAAAGCAGGTAATCGTAATATTCGGAGGTGAGGGACTTTTCAGTTGCCACATTCCAGTAGGAACCCTGTATTCTCCTGCATATTTCCCAACGGTATTTACCCATGACATTAAGAAATATATTTTCGGGAATTGTGTTACAGAATATAGGAAATAACATTCTGGCGGAAGAATTTCTTTTTCTGCCATTGATTTCCTGCCACAGAACACCTCTGGAGCCAATACATGGTGTAAGGATAATCTCAGGGAGATATTCCTCATATACATATAACTGGCTTATGCCGAGTTCTTCATTGGTATATACGATAGAACGGTAAAACAAAGAAAAATCGATTTCCTTAATTTTGGTTATGATATCTGTGACACTATTTGCAGAAAGCATGGCATCAGGAATATTTTTCGCAATATTTTCTTTAATTATAACCGGTACGAATGTACTTACCCTGCCGTAGGTCATATAATTGGCTGATTTGAAAAGGTTGTCAATTTCAAAACGCAGTTTCATTTCGCAATTATTTAATGCAGATTCCTCGGGCATATCTATGCTGTTATTCTTGATTTCCTGACGGATGAATTCTTCGTATGACTGGTCAAAGTTGTTGCGGCTTGGGTTCTTCTCCCCCGACATTACAAGCTTTAACCAACGGTACATTGTGAATATATTATCATTATTAAACAGCGAATCGCCGGCTTTATATATTTTATAAAGAAGGACGGATACCTCCTCACCGGCAAGTTCCTCATCCATATATCCAAAATTTAAAAACATATATATATACGAAGGTATGGCATCATCATTAATGGATTTAATAAATACTTTATAGTATATGTCATAGAAAAATCCGGTTATCTGTTTTCTCAAAAGACGTATATTTTCATCACTTGATAATCTGTCGCTGCATATTTTGAAACGTCTGAAAGTGTCGGTTACAGAAGCTCTGGTATCATCGTCAATTTCAGAATAATCCAATATTTTATCCAATGAACCCTTGAGCTCATCAAGAATAAAAAGGTCGTCCTTCGTAAATGTCAGTGCGGGAACGGGACTTCTGGCTGTTACATTCTGTTGTTTAGGAATGTAGTCGTTATTAATGCCTAGAAGTTCTGACATATCAAGACATATTTCATGGAGGAGATTTATAAATTCAGTATTTTCAATAATGATACCTGCTGAATTACTTATGTTCGCTCCGAAATATGCTTTCTTAATATCTTCCGGAATGGATGCTATTCCGTTATGCTTATCAAGAACCCATTTGTTAAGCCTGCTGTCGGGCGTGAATGATGGATCTTTTCTTTTACATTTTATCATCATGGACAGATATAATTTGATAAGTTCCATTATAAAATGTTCATTAAGGATTACGATATCCGGTACCATATCAGGATATTCACGTAGTATTTTTTCAAGATCAGAGATTCCTGATACCGTGAACTTCCTTAAAGTACAGTCACTTTTTGCAACATAATTATACAAACTTAAACCATATAAACTGCCTGATAACCCAAGAATACTTCCGGCAGATGTGCTTATTCTGCCGTAGCGGGAATAAATATCGGTCTCCCCACTAAGAATAAGATAAAGACATTTTATCTCATCATTGGTGTGGAGCAATACCTCTCCCTGTTTTAATTCAATTATATTATCTTCCATAAGAAACCTCTAAATGTATTATAATAAAATACTACATTGAGTTGGCAATATAGTCAAGAAATTCTACAATAAACCTATACGTAAAAAATAAAAATATGTTATAATGTCACATATTAAGTCGAAAAATACGGAGGTAACAATATTTTATGATAATCAGAGACAAAGACAATTTTTTACCATTAATAGCTAAGATGCTTACAGCTCTTAATTATGACAAAGTTGAGATGCATACAGGAAAACCTTATGATATAACGGCGGTAAAAGATGATAAAAAATACTGCTTTAAATGTCAGTATGATATAGACGCAGTCGGAACGGCAGCTATGAAGGAATTTGTGGATGGAACAAAAGACATGTCTCATGATGCCCGTGCATTTATAACCAATAGTTCTTTTATATCAGGGGCAAAGAAACTTGGTGATGAAGCCGGAGTGCTTTTGTGGGACCGGAATACTCTTGACAGAATGAGTATCGGAATTAAAGAAAACATTGTGGAAGATGTTCAGGAAGAAACTAAATCAGGAAAGGGTTTATTGACAGGAATTATCATAGCAGTAGTGGCAATTGCGGCTATTGCGGCATATTTTCTCATAATAAAATAAATGTATGAATATTTTAACTATAGAGAATCTGACACATTCTTATTCGGAAAGAAAATTGTTTGATGATACCTCATTTTCCCTTGAGGAAGGTGAAAAAGTAGGAATTATAGGTATTAACGGAACGGGAAAATCAACGCTTCTTAATATAATAGCAGGAAATATTGTACCTGATGAGGGCAAAGTTACCATAGCCAATAAAGTTATTATTGAAATGCTTTCACAACATCCGTCATTTGATGATAATGAGACAGTTATACATTATGTAATGACAGATGTACCAAAGGATGAGGATATGTTTGCGGTGGAGGCAGAGGCAAAGGCCATGCTTCAGACTTTTGGACTAACGGATTATGATGAGCTGACCTGCCATATGTCAGGAGGACAGCGTAAAAAAATAGCATTAGTCAGGACTTTGTTATCCGGTGCGGATATACTGATTCTTGACGAGCCTACCAACCATCTTGACAATGAGATGTCAACATGGCTTGAAAATTATCTTAAGGATTATAAAAAATCAGTAATTATGGTTACGCATGACAGATATTTTCTGGACAGCGTTTCTGACAGAATAGTGGAGTTGGATAAAGGAAAAATATACAGCTATAATACCAATTATTCGGGATTTCTTGAGCTTAAAGCCGAAAGAGAGGAAATGGCTGTTTCAACGGACAGCAAGAAAGCCAATCTTTTAAGAAACGAGCTTAAATGGGTAATGCGTGGAGCAAAGGCGAGAAGCACCAAGCAGAAAGCCAGACTCATGCGTTATGAGGAGCTTAAAAACAGAAAACGTCCTGAACAGGATTCGGAAATAGAATTAAGTTCCATATCTACAAGGCTTGGAAGAACCACTGTGGAAATTAATAATCTCAGCAAAGCCTACGGCGACAGGCATATTATTAATGATTTTAATTATATTTTTCTTAAAAATGACCGCATAGGTATTGTAGGGCCTAACGGCTGTGGAAAGACAACTCTGTTAAAGCTTATTATGGGGATTGTTGAACCTGACGAAGGGGAAATAGTTATCGGCCAGACAGTAAAAATCGGATATTATGCACAGGAAATATCTACACGTAAGGAAGATGGGATAAGCTTTATGGACCCTGAAATCAGGGTGATTGATTATATCAAAAATACTGCAGAGTATGTTAAGACGCGGGATGGCTCACTTTCTGCATCCCAGATGCTTGACAAATTCCTTTTTCCTCCGAGAGAACAGTATTCTCTTATAAAAAAACTTTCAGGTGGTGAAAAAAGACGCCTGAATCTGTTAAGGGTTCTTATGGAGGCACCTAATGTATTGATTCTTGACGAGCCGACCAATGATCTTGACATAAAGACGCTGACTATTCTTGAAGATTACCTGGATTCTTTTGACGGAATAGTAATAGCTGTCAGCCATGACAGATATTTTCTTGACAGAGTGGTACGAAGAATTTTTGCATTTGAAAATGGCAGGTTAAGACAGTATGAGGGCGGATACTCGGATTATGAGCTGGTTGCTGAATTTGACAAAGAACCTGTAAAATCCGAGCCCGGGATACCGAAGAATACCGGAAAAAAAGTTAAGCAGGAAAAACTTAAATTTACTTATGCGGAACAAAAGGAATTTGAGCATATTGAAGATGATATCGGAAAAATAGAAGCACGGATTACGGAAATTGATAATCTTATGGTAAAAAATTCCAATGATTTCGTAAAACTCAATGAACTTGACTGTGAAAAAAATAAACTCAATGAAGAACTTGAATATAAAATGGAACGTTGGGAATATCTTACCGAACTGGATGAACAGATAAAGAACCGGTAAAAATAGGAGGGGCACCTCGGTTAAGAGGTGCCCGGATAGGAATGAAGAAAAAGGATATAGCCTTTTCTTTTGGTTTGGTACAATATGTATTGTAACGTGAAAATAAGTCTAAACTGTGAAATAAATATAAAAAACTTATAAACTAAATAAAAAAAATTTAAAATATTTTTTGCTCCAATTCCCCCCAATCAGGGGGGAGAATAAAAAAAATGGGTGTGATAATATGGCATCATATGGAAAAACAGGAAAAGGAGCAGAAAAATGAAAACAAAGATGAATGTATTAGGACGTGTGCTTAGTATGATTCTTGCTGTGGCACTTACAGTTACTACAGTATTTTCAGGATTTTCAAGAAAAACTCTTGCAGCAGAGAATAATGTAATAACTGTTGAAGAGGGAGAAAAGGATAGTGTAACATTTGATTGGAGTAAATGGAAGGTTGAATCTAACAGCAATCCTAAGGTTGCAAAAGCAAGTATCCATACTAACATTATAGGAGAAAAAAAGCTTGTAGTCGAAGGATTGAAACGTGGCAGCACAACAGTTGTTGTAAATAATGGGAAAAAAACTAAAACGTATGTTGTTAATGTTTCAAGAGCAAAGGGTATAAAAGCGGATCACCTTTACGTTTCTGTTAATAATCAGTTTGAACTGTACGATAATGGGAAATTGGTAGGAACAGTTAAGACGAACAAAAAAAGTTTTGATATGAATAAAATAACTGTTACCGCAGCGTATGGTGATGGAGAAAAAGTTAATATCAAAATTAACAACAGAAAATTAATTGATGGCAGTGACGCGGTTTTATTTGGTAATGACTTTTATATTGGTTCAAAAAATGACCCAATATATTATACAATGTCATATCCTGTAACATTCACAGTTAATGGCAAATCTGTCACAGTTGTTTTTACTGATAAAATGACATTCTATGATAAGGAAAACAGCTGCCATTATGTATTAGATGATGGAGGCATTGCTTTTGAACTTGAAAACAAACAGAATGTCACAAGACATACCGTTAAGTTTGTAAATGGAACAGAAGTTATTGAAACAATCAGCGTTATTGATGGACAGAGTGCAAGGTACAATGGCGCTACACCTGTAAAAGCTGAAACTGAGTATGTTTCATATACTTTTAACGGATGGGTTGACGTAAATGATAATCCAGCAGATTTAACTAATGTTAAGTCAGATAAAACAGTATACGCGTCATTTACTGAGGAAGTAAAACAGTATACAGTTAAGTTTTTATATGAAAACGGAGAGGTGTTATCAGAACATAACTATTCATATAATGATACAATTACGGTGCCTGATGTACCTGAAAAGGCGGACGATGTTGAATTTGAATATACAGGTGCAGCCTGGAGTCCTGAAGTAAGCACTGTATGTAAAGGCAATGCAGAGTATAAGGCAACATACGAAGCCGTAAAGAAAAAGTACAAAGTTATATATTCCGTAAACGGCATAGAGACTGAAAAGATATTTGATGCTCTGACATCGGCTGAAGATGTCAGAAGTGGGGCACCGGAAGTAGCTTCAGATTATGAAATTGATGGCAAAAGATATGAATTCAAAGGCTGGGATAAGGAATTTGAAAAAGTTACAAAAGATGTTGTGTATACAGCACTTTATGACGTAACGGATGTTAAATATACGGTAAAATTCGTAAACAGTAATGGGGAAGTAATTTCAGAACAGAATTTAAAATATGGTGATAAGATTGTTAAACCGGGCAACCCAAAGTATCCCGGAAACAAAGATATTTATGAGCATACGTTTGCAGGCTGGGATAAGGAAGTAAGCGATGTATGTACAGGAGATGCAACATATAAAGCAGTATTTGATAAATCAATTAAGATTGCATTCTATAAATACAATATCGAAGCATCGTCAAGAAAAGATCTGTTTGATTACGAATACATCACAGGACGTGAGCCAAAGTATTTTACAAAGCTTGGTTCAACAATTACTGTAACAAATGATTTTACCGGATATGAAAATATAATATCAATGCTTGAAGAAGCTTATATAAAAGGTGAATCAGATACTATTTACGGTAATAATAATGAAGAATTTGTAAAGTCTTTTGTAAGTCTTACAGCAGAAAAAGCAGGAGTTAAAGAAGATGCGGTTGATTGCTGGTATGTTCTTAAACGTGAAGTAGACGGCTGGCATGTAGACGGGGGAAATTTAAAGGATTATACGGTTAAGTTTGTAGATTATGATGACAGCATTATTTCAGAAAGAATATATAATGCCAATGAGAAGATTGTAATTCCTTCTAATCCGGTCAGGGAAAGTGACGAGACTTATAATTACACATTTGCGGGCTGGGATAAAGAAATCTCAACAGAAGCTGTAAGCGATGTTGTATACAAAGCGGTATATGAACCATCATATATTGACTATACAGTAAGATTCCTTAATGAAGACGGAAGTGTAATAACAGAAGCAACCTATCATTACGGAGAAGATGTAGTGGTACCGGTCAATCCTGCAAAGGCAGCAGATGAGACATACACATATACATTTGCGGGCTGGGATAAAGAAGTAACATCAGTAAAAGGAAATGTAGATTACAAGGCAGTATATGAATCATCATATATTGACTATACAGTAAGATTCCTTAATGAAGACGGAAGTGTAATAACAGAAGCAACCTATCATTACGGAGAAGATGTAGTGGTACCGGTCAATCCTGCAAAGGCAGCAGATGAGACATACACATATACATTTGCGGGCTGGGATAAAGAAGTAACATCAGTAAAAGAAAATGTAGATTATACCGCAGTATATACAGATGAATACAATAAGTATATCGTAAGATTCCTTGATGAAGATGGAACAGTAATTTTGAATGCCGTATATCATTATGGAGAAGATGTAGTGATACCGGCTAATCCTGCAAAGGAAGCAGATGAGAAATACACATACACATTTGCGGGCTGGGATAAAGAAGTAACATCAGTAAAGGAAAATGTTGATTATACTGCAACATATACAGTAAGATTAAACAGAATTCCGGAGGTGGAAGGTGATGAGGACATAGTACCAGATGAGGACGTAGTACCTGATAAAAAACCTGAAATCAACCCTGGTAATAATGCGTCAGATGATAATAAGCCGTCTGTAAGACCTGTAAGAAAACCGGAAGTAGAAGCTGATGAAGACGTAGCAACAGGTGATGGCAATATGACACTTTATATTGCAATTCTTGGACTTAGTGCAGCAACTCTTGCAGTAATAATGGGCAGAAAAAAAGAACAGGATATTTAGTCGATTTGATCGTAAGGATATATATGTTACAATATACGGGGGAATATCCCCTGTAGAAAAAAATGACTGCAAAACAGTCTTGAAAAAAAGACCATATGTAACGGTTTGATACATATGGTCTTTTTGTATTGTAAGTTCTGGTATGACTAACTTTCAAGATATTCTATTCTTGATTTGTAATATTCTATTTTCTGTATATCCTTTTTGGTGGGATGTGGAATTCTTGATATATCCGAATTGTGCTTTAAATCGGCAAGCTTGACTTCTCTTGCGATGGAATTTGTTTTTATTTTTTCATAATAGAGATCTTCGTCATAATCAGGACCTTTTTTCTTTGTTACAAGGTCAATTGCCATAAGAATATCTTCGTTAAAGCCATATTCTCTGAGTGCATCAAGAGTCACATCAGTGTCTTCCACTACATCATGAAGCATCCCTACAATCCTGGATTCAGGAGAAGTACAGTGTGCAGATACAAAACGGGGATGATTGATATAAGGATGCCCGCCCTTATCCAACTGACTTTTATGAGCATTAACGGCGATTGTTTCAGCTAATGCCAGCATTTTTTCGTAATAAGCTTCCATAATATCCTTTCAACAAAAAAGACCCATGTATGTACATGAGCCAAAAATTATCAGTGCAGTCGATGGGACTTGAACCCACACCCGGAAACCCGGACATGAACCTGAATCATGCGCGTATGCCAATTCCGCCACGACTGCAAACAACTATATTATTTTAGCATTGCTTAATTTTAATGTCAATCTTTTTGGGAAAAATAAATTTTAAAAAATACTTGCAATTATATTCCTGATATGATAATATACAATACGTCGCTGGTGATTGGCGACACATTTAAGCAGACGTGGCGGAATTGGCATACGCG
>ENA-OPEI01000049-OPEI01000049.1-human-gut-metagenome-genome-assembly--contig:-NODE-49-length-15030-cov-2.081937_pt1 | contig 15030 bp, 10 predicted proteins | sample MGYA00241297_ERZ501528 | MGnify/ENA primary metagenome ERZ501528 (study PRJEB25962, sample SAMEA2042387) | human gut metagenome | biome: human gut; feature: human-associated habitat; material: faeces...
TTGTATGGACTTCGAATTGTATGGCGCCGAATGCGCTTATAAAAGACAGAGTGATTATCCTGGTGTAGTATTAACTACGGCACATTCTTCCAAAGGTCTGGAATGGCCTATTGTTTACAACAGTATTACGAAATATGATTCGCCGGAAATCAGAAAGAAAAAGCCATTGCTGGAGGAGAAGAGAAGGTTGTTATTTGTTTCTTCAACACGGGCAAGGGATGAACTTTACATTACCGGAGAGTACGTGGCATATGGTGCAAAAGATGACAGAACTTACAATAAGTTTTTGATTGAAGCATACCAGATTTTGGGGCAGGATTTCCAGCCTAATGCTACTGTATAAAAAAAAGAAAAAGAGGAAAAAATTTTCCTCTTTTTTTTATGCAGAAAATTTACTTTTTTACATTATTCCTATATACTATAACTATAAGAAAGGTTTTTAGGAATATCATAAAGGAGATACAACATATTATGAAAGAAAAAATAATTGCATTAGAAAAAACCGTAACATTAAATGTCGGAAATCTGGTCAATTTCATAAAATTGCTTCTTATTACTGTGTTGAACACTATTAGTTCCATGGCTGTATTTTTAGGCAAAGCGGCATATGCAATCGGTATCGGATACCCCATTATTTTTGTGCTTACCGTATTTGTTTCAGTTCCATATACCGGAGACAAATATACATATATATCCAAACTTAAAGCTGAATTTGTGGTTTCCTTGTTAGGAATCATAATTATGTCTATTGCAACCCAGTGTATTATGGGAGCAATCAGATGGTCAAGTGATAAAATCAGTAATTTTGCATTTTCTCTTACCAGAAAATTTTTCCATAGTTACAGAACAAAAGTATATAATATGAAGACAGATTATCAATATGTAAAAAAGCATCTTGGAAAAGCCGCAGCGCCTCTTTGTTTTTTATATCATATTTTTGAAGGAATTATTAAAGTTTTATCTTATATTTTTAGATATATTATGTGGATTGTAGCAGGAGCAGGCGTTGCGGGCATTATATATTTATTATTAAATCCCGAAATGCTTTACAAAGTTTTGTATGCTGCCGGAGTTCTGACCAAGGGTGCATCTATGACAAAGCAGTGGCCGATTAGTGTTGCCATGGCTATTATGCTTATATTTATTATCTATTCTGCTTATCAGGCAATTAAGCAAAACTCTGCAAGTATTGCAACAATGCTTGGTTTTAAGGAAACTCATAAAAACGATGAAATCCTTAATAAAACAAGAAGACTACTGGAAGAATACAGAGATGCTCAGGAGTATTGTTTCTTTAGTTCCGTAAGAGATAAATGGAACAGAATGTCTGCAGAATATTATAGACTGAGAGATATTATGGATACACCTCAGCTGTATACAAATGCTGTTATAGTTGAATTAAACAAATTCGAGGATGATATGGCGTCCCTTATGGCATTAGTTGAGAGCATAAAAAAGACACAGAGGACTGCTGAAGAAAATGCAAAAAAGGCTAATGAAGAAAGGGCAAAGCAGAATAATCAAAATACCCAAAATAATCAAAGAAATAGTGGTACGAGAAATAACATTCCTACTGAAATGTCCCAATTGGTATTTTTTGGCGACTGTAAAACCATGGAAGAACTGGATGCACGAAGAAAAGACCAAATTAAGAAAAATCATCCGGATAATGGCGGTTCTGATTTTATCTGTGCCAACATCAACAAAGAATACGAAATTGCTAAAAAACTTCTGGCAAATGCATAAATAAAAATGAAAGAAAAGCTGCATTGAATATGTGGCTTTTCCCATTTTTAGATACATAATGGTGGGTTATTTTTTATGCAGAAATTGTAAATTTTGAATAAAGTCTGTCATATTAATAGTAAGAGGTAATATTATGAGAACGATTAAAACAGACATTTCAGAAAATACATTAGATGCAGTAAAAAGTACAGTATCTATCAGACCAAATTACCTGAATGAATATATTGGTCAGGAAAATATTAAAAAGAACTTACAAACAGCCATTAGAGCTGCTAAGATAAAAAACACATCGCTTGGACATATGCTTTTCTTTGGCCCTCCCGGATTAGGAAAAACCACCATTTCAGCAATTATAGCAAATGAAATGGGCAGTCGGTTAAAAACGGTAAGTGGTCCCGCCATTGAAAGACAGGGAGAATTGGCGGCTATTCTTTCTTCATTAGGAGAAAATGACATTCTTTTTATAGACGAAATTCACAGACTGCCTAAAGCAGTAGAAGAAATTTTATATTCGGCAATGGAAGATTATAAAATAGATATTATTGTCGGAGCTGACCAGCAAACCAAAACCGTAACTTTAGACCTGGCTCATTTTACTTTAATTGGAGCGACAACACGGGCTGGATTAATTTCAAATCCATTACGTGACCGTTTTCATATGGTATTCAATATGGAATACTATAATGAAAAAGAACTTACCCAGATAATTAAAAGAACTGCATTATTGTATGGTTATGAATTAGATGATGCAGCTGCCAGTGTTATCGCAAATGTAAGCCGGGAAACTCCGAGAATAGCCAATAACCTGACAAAACGAATTACAGATTATCTTATAGCTAATGAAAAACTTCCTAAAGAAAAATACATCAGACAGGCACTTAAGGAGATTGGATATGATGAAAAAGGCTTTACTTCCACAGAAAGCAAATATATTCAGTGTCTTGAATTGAACAAAGAAAAACCTACCGGGTTAAAAACCCTGTCTGCCTATATGGGTGAAAGCATAGATACCATTGCAGAGAGTATAGAGCCTTTTCTGATTAGAAAAGGATATATACTGGTAACCCCGAAAGGACGCATGCTGACAAGCACATTGCTGGAGGATAAACATGAATAGTTTAGTTTTAGAGCCAAAAGAATTACAAAAATTAAAGAAAAGAAATCTTGATACATACGAAAAGATGGCAAGATTTTTTCCTAACCGATATTATGATTGCAGATATGAAAATGGATTGAATGAAAATTACGCAGGAATGAATTGCTGCATTATTGGTAATCTTTTTTCTATTGAAAAAAAAGAAATAGAAAAGCAGATGAAAAATGGAAAGAATATGTTTCTGGTAAAAGCTGTACTTATTGACCGAATTACCAAAAGAAAACTGAACATTACATGGTTCAACCGATGGGATATTTTTAAGGAGAACAGATTTGGAAAAGGAAAAAATTATTTGGTATATGGAAAATTAGAATATGATATTTTATACCATTCTTTCTCTATGGTAAACCCCATTGTATTTTCGGATGAAATTGAGGAAAATCAGATTATTATTCCTGAATATAAAAAGATGACAGGGATTAATTATCCTTTATTAAGAAAAGCCATTCTTGATACGGAATATTTTGATTATGAGGAATATCTTCCACAGGATGTTTTGCAAAAATTCCATTTGATTTCTGCAAGACAGATTCCTTGGTGCATCCATTCTCCTAAAGCTCCAGAACATATCACAAAAGCATCAGAGCGTATTATATTTGATGATTTACTTTATTTTGCCATTGGTATTAAAAACAAAAATAAAGTAGATGAAAAAGAATTCATTCAGATTAAAACGGTTGAAAAAACGAAAGAAACCATCAGTGGATTGCCATTTAAGCTAACAGAAGACCAAAATAATGTGCTTAATTCTATTTATAAAATGATGGTAGAGAAAAAAGCCATTAATGCTTTAATACAGGGAGATGTAGCCTGTGGTAAAACGATTACCACATTTCTTTGTATGTCTATGGCGGTGGAAAATGGTTATCAGGCAGTACTTATGGCACCTACTGAAGTTTTGGCAAAGCAGCATTATTCTGAAATGAGTGAACTTGCTGAAAAAATGGGATATAAGGCAGTTTTTTTGAATGGTTCTTTGACTGCAAAGCAGAAAAAAGAAGTAGCAGAAGGAATCAAGGCAGGAGAATATCAATTTATTATTGGTACTCATTCTGTTGCATCAGATAGTGTTGAATATAAGAATCTGGGCATGATTGCCATTGATGAAGAACATAAATTTGGCGTAAAGGTAAAAGAATGCTTGAAGGCCAAAAGTTCTTATAATGTTCCTTTTTTAACCTTATCTGCAACTCCTATACCAAGGACTATCGGGGAGCTTATTTTTGGAGAAAATAAGAAAATTTTTGAAATTCATTCCATGCCTGATGGCAGACAGAAAGTAGAAACAAAGTGTTATGCCGGAGAAGATATTCCTATGATTGTAGATGAAGAGGTAAAAGCAGGCCACCAGGTATATGTTGTATGTCCTCAAATCGAAAAAGATGAAGAAGATGCTCCAAATGAAAACGAAGAGAAAATGAAAAGACACTCTGTTGAAGAAATTAAGGAAAAATATGAAAAACATTTTGCGGGAACCGGAATTACAATTGGCTGCTTAATCGGAAAGCAAAGTGGGAAAACAACGGATACGGAGATTCTGGAAAAATTCAGAAATAACGAGGTGAACATCCTTATTGCTACAACCGTAATAGAAGTAGGGGTAAATAATCCCAATGCGAGCGTAATTGTTATTCAGGATGCGGATTTCTACGGATTATCTACCTTACACCAATTACGAGGCAGAGTAAAAAGAGGAAAGTTAAAACCTTATTGTATTTTAGTATCTCCAAATGGCCTGAATAATCCAAGATTAAAAATTATGTGTGAAACGGAAGATGGATTTAAGATAGCTGAAGAAGACTACAAAATCAGAAAATCCGGCAATATTCTTGGATTAGAGCAGTCTGGACAGAATAAATATGTGGAACTTGTAACCGCTTTTCCTAAAGTATATTCTGCAGTTAAAGAAGTAGCTGAAAATATGATGAAAGAAGGAACTGATAAAAAGTTTGTAGAATATATGGATGAATTGGAAGCTCCGGCAATGTAGCCGGAGTTTTTCATTGAATTGCTTTACATTGTTTGAGGATATAGTATATAATATTTTATATGAAATAAAATCTGTCATATTAATTATATGACAATTCAGACAAGTACAGAGGCCTGTATGAATATTCCTGTTTCATTGACAGCGTTAAGAAATATAGCGCTGAAATGCCACTCAGAGATGCCATAGACAGAGCCATTGATGAGTGTATTGAAAAGAATATTCTTGCAAGCGTACTTTCTAAACATCGCAGAGAGGTGAAAGACATGGTTCTGACAGAGTTTGACCAGAATAAATATGGTGAGATTTGTAAGGCTGAGGGTAAAGCTGAGGGTATTGAAATTGGTAAGGCCCAAGGCATCGAGATTGGCAAGAATCAAGGCATTGAGATTGGCAAGAATCAAGGCAAGACTGAAATTCTTAATCAGCAGAAGACTGAATTGATAAATTTGGTCCATACTGGCGAACTATCCATATCAGTAGCTGCAAAACTTCTTCATATCAGCGAAGAGGAATTTAGCAAACTACTGAAATAATTCCAATATTTCACTGCTCAGGTAACAGAATCAACGAAAAATTTACTTCTGGAAAAATAAGATTTCCAGAAAATAACCTGCGAAGCATATGACTTTGCAGTATGAAAAATTATATTGCGGAAAAAGACCCTGGAATGTTCCAGGGTTTTCTTTTTGAAAAAATATAGCATATTAACCATATCACGAAGAGAGAAAAGGAGAATAAGGATGAAACAGCGTATTTTTGTTGATATGGACGGAACTATTGCTTACTGGGAGGCCGGAGCGTCTTATGAAGAAGTATGTACTGCAGGCTATTTTTTAAATTTGGAACCCGTTCATTGTATGATTAATGCGATAAGATACTTAATCAGAAATGAATATGATGTATATGTATTGTCAGCCGTTATTGATAAAAATAGAGAAAAAGAAAAGAGAGCATGGCTTAGAATGTATTTGCCGGAGGTCAAAAAAGAAAATTATATATTTGTTCCTTGCGGAGAAAATAAAGCCGATTATATTTTCAATAAGTGTAAAAACGATATTTTGCTGGATGATTACTCGGAAAATCTTCATGGTTGGCATGGCATCGGAATTAAAGTTATGAATGGAATCAACGGAACGAAGGGTACATGGAATGGTATGAAAATTCATGGATATATGTCTACACGACAGATTGTTTCGGAATTAAAAGAATGCATTCAGGGATAAATAAAAAACATCAGGAATTCTCCTGATGTTTTTCTTTTTAATACGCAGCCAATACTGGCTTTTTGTCCAAAATGGATTTAAAACCAAGATATTCATACCATTTTTTTCTCATCTCTTCATTTACGTGAATTTCGAGATTACTTAATGATACTTTGCAATCCAATCCGGTAACAATAGTAGCCAGCTTCTTGGAAAGTAATGCTTTTTCTTCTGCATCATCGGCAAGAAGTTTCTTAATCGGACTTACTCTAAAGCCTAATTCTTCTTTCCATAATTTTTTAAGCTCTTCTGCATCCGTATTTTTTACGGCCATAAATACATTTTCCAGAGTTCCATATTTAGAAAGCAACAGGGCAGCGGTTTTTTCGGAAATTCCTTTTACTCCCGGAATATTATCGGAACTATCTCCAGATAATCCTTTCAAATCCGGAATCTGTTCCGGATATACTCCCATATCCCATTTAATACTTTCTCTACCAAAAGGAAATACCGCATCCGGCAAATGGTAATCTTTTAAGGATGTAACAGGCGCTTCCCCTTGCGTATAATCATAAAAGACGGTATCTGCCTTTTCCTGTGACTGATATGTCATCCATAACTGCACGTTAGGCTTAACAAGCTGCATCATATCATGGTCATTTGCCAAGATTCTTACAGGAATTTCAGAACGAAATCGTTCACAAAGGCTTCCAATAATATCATCGCCTTCAAAATCAGAAGAAGCAAAAGCCGGAATACCCATTTCCATAAGTATTTTAGGAAGTAAATCCCGCTGCATTTTTAACGGTTCTGGGGTTTCTTTTCGATTTCCTTTATACTCCGGATACATCTTCCGCCGAAAGGTATTTCTGGTTACATCGAATGTAATAGCAAGATGGGAGGGTTTACACTCTGAAATGATTTTTTCCAGCCTGTTCATGAAACTGAAAATGCCATTAGTATAAATCCCATTTCTGTTTAAGATTTTGCCATAGTAGAGATAATCATCTTCATGATTTTTATTAAATTTAATTTCAGGAGGAAGAGTCCCGTAATAAGCAGTTGTAAGCATTGCGCTTCCATCAATAATCAATAATCCGTTATTCATTTTATTTTTCTCCTTTTTATCAACTTTTCTTTAATATGAGAGAAAAGTCAAAATAGAAATAATTTTTCAATAAATAAATTCTATCATATTAACTTTAATAAAAAGATAATATGGAGGATTTAGATATGTTTACAAATACAATTTCAACAGGACTTTTGCACAACCATACAGAAGAATCCCTTCTGGACGGTTATACAAAGCCGGATGATTTAGTAAAAAGAGCTGCCGAACTTGGAGCTAAAGCTGTCGCTTTGACAGACCATGGAACCATGACTGCAGTTCCTAAATTTAAGAAAGCCTGTAAAGAAGCTAATATCACTCCTATTGTCGGAGTGGAGGCTTATGTTGCCGAAGAAGGAGAGAAGAGAACGCATCTTATTCTTATGGCTACTGATGCTCAGGGCGAAAAAATGATTAACAAGCTGGTTACTTTAAGTAACAGTAATGTTTCCAAATCTGGTAAATTGCGGTTTCCTACAGCGACTAATGAGATGCTTGCAAAGTGTTTCGGAAAAGGTTCTGCAGGTTATGGACATGTAATTGCTACATCTGCATGTATTAACGGTGTAGTTCTTGGTTTGCATTTCCGAAATGAATCCAATAAGGAAATACTTCAGAACTTAAAGAAACAGAATAAAGGTTATTTTGATGTACAGACTGCTATTTCTTATGCAGAAAAACTGACAGCAGAAGCCAAAGAAAAAATCAGCAAACTTACTCCTTATGTGAAGAAAACATTTAAGCAAAGAGAAAACTTTGTTGCAAAGATTCAGAATGAAGAGGAAAAACGTGTTGCTGAAGAACAACTGAATAAAGAAAAACAAATGTCTGCACAGGCTGAAATGATGATTAAATCATTAAAAGCTGAAAATACAGCAAGACAGAAGAAAATCACAGAATTAAAAAAGAAACTTCCTAAAGAGAATTTTTCACTGGAAAGTTTTTCTAAGAATATTGAGAGCCTGGAAAATAAGATTTTATCAAAGGACCAGTTAATCGAAGCTATGAAACAGGAAGCAAGGAAATATGACGATTTATTTGGTCATGGAAATTTCTTCCTTGAAGTACAGAATCACAATATGCCGGAAGAACTTGAATATATGCACATTCTGGTAAAGATTGCTGAAGAGCTGGATATTCCGTATGTAGCTGCTAATGACTCTCATTTCGCAAGAAAAGAGGATGCAAAAGCAAGAGAAGCAATCAGAAGCCTTCGTTTTAATAAATGGGAGCCTATGTCTGAATATGATAAGGAACTCTATATTAAAACAGATGCGGAGCTGTTCGAAATTCTTGCCAAAGCAATCGGCGAACAGCATGCCGCAACAGCCATTCAGAATATTGGATTGGTTGTCGCAAGATGCAAAGGAGTTATGAAAAACAGCCATCATTATCCTAAGTTTTCTAAAAATGGAAACAGTGATGAATTGCTTCGCAAGTTAGCATATGAAGGTATCCCTAAAAGATTTACAAAAGAACAGTGGACAAAAGAATATCAGGACAGATTGGAATATGAATTGTCCGTTATCATCAAAATGGGTTATTCCGATTATCATTTAATTGACCAGGATTTCATTAATTTTACGAAAAAACTTGGCTATATGCCAGAAGATAGATACAAATATCTGGAAGAAAACATGCATTCCATGAGCTATGAGGAAATTGTAGCTTATGTAGAAGCAGACCAGAGTAATATCGGATATGTTATTGGACCGGGCAGAGGTTCTGCAGCAGGTTCTTTGGTATGTTATCTTCTTGGTATTACGGATATTGACCCTATTAAACATGGTTTGTTATTTGAGCGTTTCTTAAATGTAGAACGTGTCAGCATGCCTGATATTGATACCGACTTCGCTAATGGTTACAGAGAAGTAGCTGTAGAATATGTAGCTAAAAAATATGGTGAAAATGCTGTTTGCCGTATTGTAACAAAAGGAACAGCGGCAGCAAGAGGAGCTATCAGAAACGTGGCAAGATGCCTTGGACAGATTGAAGGCCATGATGAAGATTTGTATAATATGATTGCTGATAAACTTGCAAGAAAAATTCCTGTAAAGCCGCATGAAACTATTTCAGCGCATTTGGATGAAATGCAGGATATTATCAGTGAAAATCCAATTGAAGCTAATGAAATTCTTGAAAAAGCAATGTCTATTGAAGGCTCTGTAATTCAGTATGGTATGCATGCCGCAGGCGTTATTATTTCTGATAACGATGATGTATCTGATTATGTTCCTCTTATGTTAGATGACAAATCCGGAAAATGGAAATGCCAATGTGATATGGTGGAATCAGAAGAAGCCGGGCTTCTTAAAATGGACTTTCTGGGATTAAGAAACTTAAATATTATCACAGAAACCATTCGCATGATTTGGAAGAATAAGGGTGTTAAAATTAACCCGGATGTAGATATCAAAGAGGATAAAAAAGTTATTAAAGGAGTATGTGCTGCCGGTAAAACAAACAGTGTATTTCAGTTTGAATCTGGTGGTATGAAGCAGATGTTACAGCAGTTTGCTCCAGACTCTTTTGAAGACTTGATTACTCTTGTGGCAGCTTATCGTCCCGGTCCTATGGATTATATTCCTCAGATGATTGAAGTTAAGCATGGAAGAAGGCCTCTTGAATTTGCAACTCCTGAATTGGAACCCATTCTGAAAATAACTTATGGATGTATTATTTATCAGGAGCAGGTTCAGCAGATTTTCCAGCGACTTGCCGGATATTCACTGGCACAGGCAGATATTGTTCGTAGAGCAATGTCTAAAAAGAAAGAAAAAGTTCTTCTTGCCGAAAGAGAAAGCTTTATCAATGGCGATGCGGAAAGAAATATTGTAGGATGTGTTGCAAACGGTATTTCTGCAGAAGTAGCAAACAGCCTGTTTGATAGTATGACAGAATTTGCAAAATACGCTTTTAATAAGTCTCATGCTGCATCATATGCAAGAGTTGCTTATATAACTGCGTGGCTTAAATATTACTATCCGGCAGAGTATCTGTGCGTTGCAATGGAATATGCAAGTAAGAATAAAATCCAGGGACTTATTGATGAATGTAAGTCTTATGGTATTTCTGTACTTCCTATTGATATCAATAAATCCGGAGCCAGCTTTATTGCGGAAGACAATAACATTTATTTTGGAATTACTTCCGTAGACGGTATTGGAAATATTGATAAAACCATCGAAGCAAGAAAGCAGAGGAAGTTTGTCAGCTTTGCAGATTATATGCTTCGTGGACATATTGATAAGGGAGTTACCGAAAATCTTATTAAAGTTGGCGCCTTTGATAAGTTCTGTAATAACAGAAAGGCTTTGCTGACAGCGGCCTCTACCATGGCATGTTACCTCAAGACAATGAAAGATTCTGAAAAGAAAACAAAAGAGTTAGAGGTAAAGAAAGATATTGTATCCATGGATTGCAGCGATGAAGAAAAACGTGTTCGTCTTACCGAAGTCAAAATTAAATTTGGCAAGAATATTCCCGATGTTAAAAAGATAGAAGAATCTATTGAAAGAGAAAAGGAAAAAAGGGCAAAAGCAGAAGATGATATTAAATTCTGTGTCATTCCTGCAGAAATGCCGGAAGATTATGAAGAAAGACTGGAAGAAGAAAGACAGCTTATCGGAGTATATATTACAGGACATCCTATTGATGCATACAGCGTTCCTAAAGATACTGTAAAAATTACAGACCTTGTTCCTGAAAAGAAGCAAAAGATATTAGGTATCATCCGTAATCTGAGAATTACCCAGAGAAAGAAAGATGGTGCTGAGATGGCATTTTTCGAAGTAGAAGACAAAACCGATACACTGGACGTTGTTTGCTTTGCTTCCAAATATGAATACTGCAAAGAATTCATTAAGGAAGGTGATACCGTAGTTATCAGTGGTAAAATTGTTACTCAGACAAAGGAAAATGTTACCATGGATGAGAATGGCGAAGAAACCGTTGAAACAGAAGAAGTCTATCAGATGTACTGTGATTCAGTAATGAAGGCCAAGAAAATGAAGAAAGATTTCATTTTGAATGTAGTCGATATCATGGATTGGACCGATAGAATTCAGCCACAGCTGATGAAATATGCTTCTGAAAGCGGAGAGTACAGAATTATTCTCAGAGATATGCTTTTTGAAGAAATGAGACCTACCAATATCTGTGTTTCAGCAGATGTAAAAGCTATGTTAGCATAAAAAGAGAACCGCCAATAGGCGGGTTTTTTTTATTGGAATAATTCTGATTTAATAGAAGCTAATTCATCTTCATTCTTCTTATCAATCTCTTCCTGAGTATGGAAATTCTGCAGAAACTCTGTCGAATAAGGAACCACTTCAATCGTATTATCGTTCCAATCATATGTTTCTGAACAGTGTTCACATACACTTTCCCTGGAATATTCTCTTGTCTGGATTCTTCCGTCCACTAAAACCACAGAGCCTTTGTAAATAGCATCTCTTGCTTGAGATGCGTTTTCTCCAAAACAACGCACAAAAGGATAATCAGTACGGATATTAGGACATCCATCATTCAGATAATATTTACGGTTAACTGCAAGTTGATAAAGAGCAGTCTTGATTTTTCCTTCATGGTAGTATTTTACGTCATCACAAAGATTTCCGATTAATAAAATCTGATTTGAAATTTCCATATGGTTTTTTAATTCGATTAGACTTTCTCTTTCATTCGATTCTGTTTTCCGAATATCGAGATATACCGGACTGATAAATGCAAGAGTACCACGAATCAAATTTGTTTTACCGCAATGTTTACAAGTTGTTTTCTTGGAAATGTCCATGGTTGTTAAAAATCCTTTAATTTCAACCAGGTCATGTTTCTTTAGCTTGGAAAGAGCTTCAATCATTTCCGGATTGCCGCTATATACGATAGGTTTATCATATCGTAATGCCTCATCGCCATCTCCAACATCTCTCATATTACGGATTAAAATAAGGTTCATCATACCTTTTTTGTATATACCTTCATTATCCTTAACAATAATTGGGTCATCAGCGACCATTCCAAACAAAGATACCGTATTATGTCGTGCCATAATTAAATATCTCCTTTGTTTTATATTTTGTAACTCATTATTAATATGAAAGATGAAAATTAATTTTTGCCTAAAATTTTTTCTTTCATATTAAGAATAACTGTATTGATGGAAGGAGATAAAAAAATGTTTTGGAAAAAAGATATAGAGGAAACTCTTTTGTTTTTGGCGTATATGAGAGCCGGTTATCCGTTTATTGTTTTTGACCTGGAAACCTCTGGGTTGAAAGTGGCAACAGATAGAATTGTCCAGTTCTCTGCTAATAAGTATGAAAAAATTGAAGGAAAATATCAGATGACAGATTCCATAGATTTATATATTAAACCACCGTTCTTAATGGAACAGTCTGTTATTGACGTTCATGGAATCACAAATGAATTTTTGGAAAATAAGCCTTCGGAAGCGGAAGCATTTCAGGATATTCTGAAATTTATGAATGTGCCTGCAGTATTTACCGGATATAATATCAAAAAGTTTGATATGAAATTTATAGCAGAATTATTTAAGCGGCAGGGATATAATTTTGAGCCTAATGCGGTAGTAGATATTTATACCATTGCAAAAGAACTTATTTATCCCAAAGAAACAGAAAACAGCTTAAAACTGATTAATGTCTGCAATTATTTCGGAATTGCTGACGGTGTTACGTTCCATAGTGCAGCAGAAGATATTCTGGCTACATGGAATTGTGGACTTGCGCTTGCTGAAAAATATCAGCAGGAACATAGAAAGAAAGAAGAAGAAAAAGAAAAGGCTATAATTAAGAGCATGTCTCAGTACAAAAAATCAAGCTCGGTAAACCGCATTTATGTAGATATTCTGTGTTCTACAGGATATGGAAAGGTTTACTACGACATTCCTAAAAAAGGCTGGGTTGATTGTGGTGATAACGGAGTAATTCCTTATATTAACATGCATGACTTGAATGAAAGAGCCGAAAATATTGCAAAATCAAGAAACTTTAAGTCTCTTGAAAAATTTGAAGGCAGTTATAAAGCCGGAAAGGAAGATAATTTATGTATGAATACATGATAGATTCCTTTTTAGCGAAAGGAATCAAATTAAATGATTTTCGTCATATTGTAAAGCAGTTTGATGAAAATACGGAACTGATAAAACTTAACTTCAATAATTCTGTGCCGATGCATCTGGTAAATGAATCCGGAGACAAATATTGTCTTAAAGTTCTAAGACCATGTAGTATTTTCAAAATCAGTAATACCGGAGTATATGCACTTGCTGAAGATGCAGTAATTAAAAAAGCCAGACTCGAAAAAATGAATAAAGATTTTGCCGAAGAATTTGTTAATAAGAATCGGACGTTGATGCTGTTTGATAAAAAAGGACATTTTTTTACATCTGAACTGATGGCTAAAACTTTTGGCGGTAAATTCACATCCATCGGTGGCAAATTTTTACGACAGTCATCACTGGAACGGGATATTTGCTTTGCAAAACTGACTGAACAGGAAGAGATGCCGTCCGGAGTAGCATTAGTAAGAAAAGCTGACGGAATTCCTAAGATTTTTGCAGTATACACAGAGCGTTATAAGAGAACGCCTTTATCTTTGTTATCAGATGTTGTTACCAGAATGGAAGCAGAAGAAGGTATTAAATTCTGGACAGTTTCACAAAAGAAAGCAGAAATTTACTTCGATTTAGATATTCCGGAATTAAAGAACAAATATTTAATTCCCGGAATTCTGTTAGAAACTTCTGATACCGGATATGCACAGACAGTAGTAAACTTATGCTGGAGAGATAAAAAAAGCTCCGTTAGTGATTATTTCATTCAGGATAATGTTTCTTTTAAGCACTCTACAGATGTGACAGTGGAAGAACTCATTGAAACCATCCAGAATTTTTTGAATGAGCAGAAATCCTTTTTGCAGAAATATGAAGCATATCATGAAGCATTGGAACTAAAAAAAATTCAGAATGAAAAGGAATACAAAAAATATGTAACTTCTGTTATGACTGATTTGAATTTCAAAAAGATTCTTGGAATGGCAGGAGAAAAAAAACTTCTTGCATGGTTTGTGGAGCAGTATAATGAAAATGTAAAAAATGCAGCTTATGTATTTGACAAAATTATAGGGCTTGACAGAAGCAATTTACGGTTTTCAGAAAGCCAGAATAATGAATTCAGATATATTTTACAAAAGTGCATTGCAGCATAATGAAAACTCCCTTAATTGGGAGTTTTTCTTTTTCAAAAATCTATCATATTAAACTCAAACATAGAAAACAGGAGGATAAATATGAAAGGTTACAAAGCATTAAATATGGATATGTCATCTGCATATGGTGATATGGTATATGAAATCGGTAAAAAATACACTATTACCGGAGAATTGCAAATGTGCAAAAATGGATTTCATTTTTGCAAACATTTAGAAGACGTAGAAAATTGTTACAAGATTATAAAGTCCAGAATTTTTGAAGTAAAAGTAGAAGATGAGATTATTGAGGAATACGATAAATCTTGCGCTAAATCTATTATGCTGGTTCGAGAACTGTCAAAAGATGAAATTCGCCAGTATTTTATTGATAATCAAAAACGTATTTTGGATAAAAACTGGCTTTGTCGAAAAGCATTAGCTGACCAAGGGATTTGTTTGGATAAATTAGTTAATGATGAAGACTGTGATGTTCGGGCAGCAGTAGCAAAACAGAACTACGGTTGGGATATTCTTACCCATGATGAAGACTGGCGTGTTCGTACCGCAGTAGCCGGACAAAATTATGGTTTAGATATTCTTATCCATGATGAAGACG
>ENA-OPEI01000063-OPEI01000063.1-human-gut-metagenome-genome-assembly--contig:-NODE-63-length-13211-cov-1.642825_pt1 | contig 13211 bp, 8 predicted proteins | sample MGYA00241297_ERZ501528 | MGnify/ENA primary metagenome ERZ501528 (study PRJEB25962, sample SAMEA2042387) | human gut metagenome | biome: human gut; feature: human-associated habitat; material: faeces...
GCATCTCTCATTGTGGACAACATTTGCCGGTCCATGTAATTCAACAGGGCAACACCCCATAATAATCCTACTACAACCCAAGGATAAATTTTACTGTTTTTCATGCTAATAGATAAAGGGCTTTATAAATGTGATTTTTTGTTGTCGAGTATTTCCTTGCACAATGTATAGCCCTTGATCATCATTCTTGGAATGTGGAACGGGCCTTTGAACAGGTTACCCTTGGCCATTTGTGCAGGCGTGCCGGAGATATCCAAACCATTCTCCACACTCTTTATCAGGGAAATGGGTGTATGTCCAATCGCTGATTTGCTTGTGCATGTCAAGGTATTTTTCATTTCCGGTTGCTAAATATGCATACAAAGTAGCGATGATAGCCTCTGTCTGAGGCCACCAGAATTTCATGTCTTGGGAATAATCCTGTGGCGGAAGGTTCTTGCAGTCTTTGAAGTTGATGATACCTCCGAATTCTTTGTCCCATCCCCACTCCCAAGACCAATCAAGGATAGTGAGGGCCAATTCCGTAATATCTTTGTCCCAATTACGGTATTTGGCTTCTTCCAGCAGAAACCAGGCGGTCTCGATACAATGTCCCGGATTGATGGTGCGGCCCATGTTGCTGTCGATGAATTCTCCATGGGGGCCTACCGTTTCAAGCAACGCCTTGAATTCGGGATGCATGAAATCTTTGCGCAGTTGGGCGATGGAAGCGTCAATCTGTCCGTTGAAGCTTTCATCTTGAATGGCCTGACGGATACGTGATGCTACATTAATCAGGATCATTGTGATGGAATGTCCTTTCATAGGAAGAGTATCCAGATATTTTGGAGGGAGTATGCCTGGTGTTTCCATAAAATACTGCATCCGTTTGAACAAGTCTAATGCTTTTACGGCATACGTCTGGACACCGGATGCGATGTCATATTCCGACATGGCGATGGCTGCGAATGACTCCGAGAAAATATAACGGCGTTTGCGCAAGGGAGTGCCTTCGGCAGTCACTTCGAAATACATACGTCCGTCAGAGTCAAAACAATGCGCTTCTATAAAGTCTATTGTACTTTTAGCTGCCGCCAGCCATGCTTCGTTCTTTTCTATATTATTATATGCATAGGAACAGATAAAAGCAAATCTTCCTTGGAACCACACTGATTTGGTGGTGTCCATCAAGCTGCCGTTTCGGTCAACGCAGGTATAAATACCTCCATTGACCTTGTCCAGCCCGTATTTCAGCCAAAACGGCATGATATTGGTGGTCAGATCTGTTTTGTATGATTCCGACCATTCTTTTATATAGTCTATTGAAAACATCGTGGTTCAGGTTTATTTGTTACATCTTTCGAAGAAATTGATTGCTTCCAGTTCGGCTTTCATGGCAGCTTCTTCCTCATCTGTCATGTTCTGGAACGGAGTCCGGTTCTTTCCTAAATCCAGCCCGATCAGTTTCATGATGCGTTTACCGCCAACGATGTTTCCACGATAGTGACAGATGACATTGATAACTTCCTGTGCGAAATTCTGGCGTTCGCGAGCCAGTTCCAGATCACCGGCTTTCCATGCTTCGATCATACCTGTGAGTTCTTTGCCGTTATAGTTGGTTGTTCCACCGATACCGCCCTGTGCACCGCCCATAGCCAGACAAGGAAGGATCGTTTCATCCTGGCCGTGCAACATGTCAAATTTGCCATTTTTATATAAACGGCATTGGTTGTATTCATACAGGCTTTCGAAAGTATATTTGATACCGGCGAAATTAGGAATGCGACCGTCTACGGCTTCCAAGAATGCTACCATTGAGAGGAATGCTCCGTTGAAAGCTGGGATATGATAAAAATAGAAAGGAAGTGCAGGAGCGCCGCATGCTATTTCTTCGCAGTATTTCACCAATTCTTCAATGCGTCCTACTTTGGGGAAAGGAGGTGCCATTGCTCCGATACCCCATGCTCCGATTTTCTGAGCGTGTTCTGCTAGACGTTTGCTTGATTTTACACAAGTGCTTCCTACATGGACAATGACTTTGAATCCTTCGGGTGCTACTTCCATCCAGCGTTCAGCCAGTTTCATGCGTTCGTCTTCTGTCAGCATATAGCCTTCTCCGGAAGAACCATTGATAAATACGCCTTGAAGTCCGTTTCTAACCAATAGTTGGCAATAGGCTTCAATAGGTTCATAATTTACTTCTCCGTTCTCATAAAAGGGAGTAAAAGGTGCGTCAATTAATCCGTGAATCTTTTCCATAGCCTTTAATTTATTTGAAATGAATATTTTATATTACTTAATCATGTTGCGTGCAAATATATAAATGATTTATGAAAACAACAAGTAAAAACTAAATTTATTTATTAATAATCACTCTTTTAATAAATAGAAAGATAAATAAGCGACTTAGAAACGTTCTTTAAATGTATATGGAAAATGGAATTGTTACAAAAAATGATAATTAGCTTACATCTTCTAAAATAATTTTTGAAAATTCTCTTTAAATGTGATTTGATTTCATAAAAAAATAACTATATTTGTGGACATTAACGGAATATTTTATTATGGGTGAGAATTTGTTGAAAGAAATTGAAAAGGGCTCAAAGATGGCTGTGATGAAGAAGAAAATCATTACCCATTATATTTATAATGGAAGCTCTACGATTACTGATTTAGCAAGAGAGATGGATTTAAGTGTGCCTACAGTTACAAAATTCATTGATGAAATGTGTGAGGAAGGTTACATTAACGACTATGGAAAGCTGGAAACCAGTGGGGGAAGACATCCCAGTTTGTATGGTTTGAATGCAGATTCCGGATATTTTGTAGGTGTTGAAGTGCGTCAGTTTTCCATTAACTTAGGGTTGATAAATTTTAAAGGAGATGTAGTTCAGCTAAAAATGAATGTTCCTTTTAAAGCGAAGAATACCCCTGAGAGTTTAGACGAATTGTGTAAGTTGATTAAACATTTTCTTCAAAAAGTCAGTGTTGAGAAAGATAAGATATTAAATATTAATGTAAATCTTTCCGGGCGTGTGAATCCGGATTTGGGATATAGTTACAGTATATTCAATTTTGATGAGCGCCCGTTGACGGATGTCATATCAGAAAAGGTGGGTGGTTATCGTGTTTCTATTGATAACGACACTCGTGCTATGATTTACGGTGAGTATATGCAAGGTGTTGTGAAAGGTGAGAAGAATATCATCTTTATCAATGTCAGTTGGGGATTGGGTATGGGAATTATCATTGATGGAAAGATTTATAAAGGAAAATCTGGTTTCTCTGGCGAATTCGGGCATAATTTTGGATATGAGAATGAGATTATCTGCCATTGTGGGAAAAAAGGATGCATAGAAACGGAAGTTTCGGGGGCTGCTTTGCATCGTATTCTGTTGGAACATATTAATAATGGTGAAAACTCTATTATCTCCAATACCAAGAAAAATTTGGAAGATTTGACCTTGGATGATATCATTGATGCGGTAAATAAGGAAGATTTGCTGTGTATTGAACTGGTGGAAGAAATCGGAGTGAAATTAGGTCGCCATGTAGCGGGACTTATTAATATATTTAATCCGGAGCTAGTCATTATTGGTGGTGCATTGTCACGTACAGGTGATTATTTGACACAACCCATCACTACAGCTATTCGAAAATATACACTGAACTTGATGAACCGTGATTCTGTTATTGTAGAATCTAAATTGAAAGAAAGAGCCGGGATCATCGGTGCTTGTATGTTGTCGCGCAGTAAACTGTTTGAATAATATGTAGGTATTATAAAGTAAGAGATGAATTCATTACATGGTTCATCTCTTATATTGCCTTCTTGTTAAGTTTAACTCTGAGCAAGCTCAATAAGTTTTTAAGGAGCTAGTATTATGGTTGATAGAACACATGGTGAAACTAAACTTTGGGAATCTTTTATTAAAGGAGAAACGGCGGCATTTGAATAAGTTTATCGACGCTATTATTCGTTATTGTATTCCTATGGAATTCGTATGGTAGGTGACAGAGAGCTGGTTGCCGATACCATACAGAATCTGTTCGTCAAGTTGATTTTAAATTGTAGGAATTTGCATTATACTGATAATGTAAAAGCGTATTTGCTTTGTTCTTTTAGAAATAAACTGCTGGATGCGTTTCAGTCTTTACGTCCTATGGAAGTGATTGAAGAATGCCATGAGTTTTTTCCGATGGGCGAAGAAATAATAAATTCTTTATTTAAGAAAGATGATGTGGATGTGAAGAATGAAAGAAGGCTGGCTAAGGCAATTTCACGTCTTTCCGGTCGTCAGCGTGAAATTCTGTATTTATATTATGTAAAAGAATTGAGCCATCAGGAAATATCCGCTATCTTAGGTATGAATCCTCAATCAAGCAAGAATCTTTTGTCGCGTACATTGGCACGTTTGCGTGAATTCTTTTTCTCTGTTTCAACCATATGGATTTTCAGTATCTTGGTGCATTGTGTTCATGTGCCTGTGCGTAGTGTTTGGGCTTTTCACTTCTCTTGATTTAGCGAGTAGTTAATCATTGTTGTTTTATCATTTGGGCATGTTTTCATGGAATGAAGTGATATTTGTGTGATGAATAAGTTCTTTTATTTGTCATATAAGGTTTGTCTATTGGTTTTGCGAAGGCTCATGCAAAGAAAAGTGTGATTTCTTTTCTTTTTTATGAGTACCTTTTTTATCGGGCACCGTTTTCTTAATAAAAAGGTTTTTCGATGAAAAATAAAAAAACAATATATAATTCAGATGAATTTCGTAAAACAGTTCAATGCCTGACTGAGAAGATTCGGGAAGCAGATGAACTGGAATCTGTTGATGTAGACAAATCTTTTCAGGACGTGATGAAACGAGTAGGAAGGGAAAAAAAGGTTCCCCACAGACGTCATATTTATAGGTGGTCTTTGTCGATAGCGGCAGCGATTGCTTTGGCTTTAGTTATGAACTGGTGGAGTACCAATGTTGATGAGGGTACGGAGCTTGATATAGCATTGCTGAATGACACGACTTCCATTTGCGGTGATGAGGTGATTCTGATAACAGATAACCAAGCTATGAATCTGAAAAATGATGCTTCTTTAAAATATGATACTTTAGGAAGTTCGAATATTCAGCAGTATGCATTAAATACTAAAATATCCCAGGCTTCATCTGTAAAGAATGAAATGCATCAAATAATGGTTCCTAATGGGAAAAGAGCTGATATTACTTTTTCTGATGGTACTAGAATTTATATAAATTCAGGTAGTAAAGTGATATATCCGGATATTTTTGAAGAACGGAAACGTGAAATCTTGGTAGAGGGGGAGGTTTATCTGGATGTAGCCAAAAGGAAGGATTGCCCATTTGTTGTCAAAACAAGAGAGTTTGATATACGCGTGCTGGGTACTTCGTTTAATGTCTGTGCCTATAGGGAGGATGAGGCTGCATCTGTTGTTTTAGTACGTGGAAGCGTGGAAGTAACTACTGAGAATAAGAGCAAAGTAAGATTAGCACCTAATCAATTGGTGGATATTAAAGGCAATAAAACGCAGGTACGTAAGGTTGATGTGTCCGAATACATCAGTTGGAAGGATAATTTATTGCTGCTTCATCAAAGACCCGTAGGAGATGTTTTAAAGAAGCTTGAGCGGTATTATGGGTGTAAAATACGGTATGATGCAGAGATTACGACCTTGTCATTGTCAGGAAAACTGGATCTTCAAACAGATATTACCAATGTTATGGATAACTTATGTCTTTCATTATCATTGCATTATACAATAAATGATAAAGATGAAATCTATGTGAGCCTTAAATGAGAATTGTTGAACCTTAAAATACTTTAGCCTATGGAATAAAAGAAGGATGTAAAAAAAGAAAACCAGACAGTATTTGCCGTACTATCTGGTCACTGAATCGTTGTTTAATTATTTACCTTGAAATAAATAGAAAAAACAATCAAATATATGAAAAAATACACGAATAGAATAAAACTCATGCCTAAATTCACAAAATGTATGAGTTTAGCCATGATTTTAACATTTACAGGTTATGAAGAGGCTTTTGCGGAAATGAGTTATGCGGAACAAACCAGCTTTACCGTTTCCATGGAGAACCAGACTTTGAAGAGTGTGATTAATTGGGTAGAAAAGAATAGTCAATTTATTTTTATATATCGTACAGATATTGATTTGTCTCGTCGTGTCAATGTGGATGTACGAAATAAAACAATAGAGGAGGTACTGAAACAAATGTTTGCCGGTACTGATTTGGAATATCATATCCGTGACAGACAAGTAATAATTCGCAAGGCCATTTCTAGAGAAGAAACGCGTCCCATTGTTATGCAACAAGATAAAGTGACTGTCAAAGGTATAGTGACCGATGCCAAAGGAGAAGCAATTATTGGGGCTAATATTATAGAGAAAGGTACTACCAATGGTACCATAACTGATATAGACGGCCGGTTTACGTTAGTGGTAAGTGAAAAAACGTCTTTGGTCTTTTCTTATATCGGTTATCTGACTCAAGAAATGTTGGTAGGGAAAAAAACGTTTCTGAATGTTCAGCTGCAGGAAGACAATAAGACTTTGGATGAAGTGGTGATAACAGGTTATGGGGGCACACAACTTCGTTCTAAGATGACTAATTCCATTGCTAAAGTTGACAATTCTACTTTAAGTACGGGGGCCCATACTAATCCGGCGCAAGCACTCTCTGGTGCAGTGGCAGGATTAAGGGTATAGCAAACTAGCGGTAATCCGAATTCCACTCCTACTTTGGTGCTTCGTGGTGGTACCAATCTGGATGGTAGCGGTTCACCTTTGGTTATTATCGATGGTGCTGTACGCGAGTCGTTGAGTGATGTGAATCCGGAGGATATCGAGTCTTTGGAGGTCATGAAAGATGCTGGTGCTACGGCTATTTATGGTGCGCGTGCTTCCAATGGTGTAATTCTTGTTACTACTAAAAGAGGTTCGGAAGGACATACGGAAATAAATTTGAGTGCGAAAGTCGGTTTCAATTTTTTTCATAGCCAGTATGAATTTTTGAATGCTCATGATTATTTGTATTATATGCGTTCGGCATTTTATCGGTCTTCGCATATATGGCAGGATAAATCGGGTGCTTGGCATGGATTTGCCAGTGATGCGACTTTATCCGGAACACAGCCTTACGGAACGGGAAACAGATATTTTGATGAAAAAGGGAATGTACTTAATGGTAATAAGGATAATACAGCCGTATGGGGTGTTATGAATTATACAGATGACCTGGCTTTCCTGTTAAAACAAGGTTGGCAGACAATGGATGACCCGGTGAATCCGGGACAAAAATTGATTTATTGTGATAATCAACTGAAAGATTATAATATCAAATCTCCGGCTATTACTCAGGATTATAACTTGAGCGTATCCGGTGGCAATGATAAAGGACATTATTATGCAAGCCTAGGCTATAATCGCAGCGAAGGAAATGCGATGAACAACTGGTATCACCGTTTGAACTTCACGATCAATGCAGATTATAAAATTAAGCCTTGGCTTACTTCTAATTCTTCTTTGACATTTACCGATGCAAAATGGGACGATGGTGGTGCAGGATATGCCGGTGAAGGTAATTTTTTCAGTACTACCTTGTCCGTTCCTCCTACATTCCGTGTGAAAAGTCCGGACGGTGATTGGTTGGCAGGCCCTGCCGTGGCTTCTTATGCTCGTGGCTGGACTACAGTGAAAGTGTATGAGGATGCATTGAATTATGATAATAATACGGACAAGTTTAATCTGAGCCAGTCTTTTACCTTTAATATAATGAAAGGATTGACATTCAAGACCACAGGAACTTGGTTCTATTTTGATGATAGCAGAGAGTTCTTCAAAGGGGACTATATTGTAGCTACAGGACCGGTGTATGATACTAATCATAGTACTTCCAACAAACATGAACGGCTTTTAGACCAGACTTACAATGGAATCTTGAATTATCAGACTACATTCCGGCAAGATCATTCTATGGATGCGATGGTAGGTGTAGAATATTATGACTCATACAAGAAAGGTTTTTCGGCATCTGGTTATGGATCTCCATTATCTGATTTTCAGGATTTGAATTATACTTCGACTGCTGCCGGAGTGCGGCAAATAGATTCTTGGCATTACAGACAGCGTATTCTTTCATTCTTTGGCAGAGTGAATTATGATTATAAGTCCAAATATTTGCTGAGCCTTGTTTTACGTCGCGACGGATACTCCAAACTGCCAAAAGATAACCGTTGGGGAACCTTTCCCGGTATATCAGCCGGTTGGGTATTGAGTAGAGAGAATTTTATGGAGTCTTGTAGCAATGTACTTTCTTATGCTAAAATTCGTGCTAGTTACGGAGCCAATGGAAATGTGTCTGGTGTACTGGATGCTAATGGTAATGTAGTGACAGGACTTGATTATTATACGGTTCAAGGTTCTTATGGTATTATGAAAGATAAAGATGGTAAAATAGTACCCAACTATAATGGCAAAGTTCCTTTGATGATAAACGATTTGCCTAATCCCACCATGAGATGGGAAAAATCGTACACATTCGAGACAGGTTTCGATATTGGTTTTCTGAATAACAAATATATCTTGAACTTCACCTATTATAATAGACATACACAGGATAAATTTGCAGAAATCACCCTGCCTTCTCATAGCGGAGTTTCTTCTTTCCTTTCTAACAATGGAGAAGTACAAAACCAAGGTATGGAGTTGGAATTGACTGCCAATGTTTTGCGTACCAAAGATTGGAAATTTACAGTTAGTATGAATACCGCTTATAATAAGAATAAGATTATCTCATTACCGTACAATGGATTGCCGAATAATATGCAGGATGCCTATCAGGTTTATACGGGACGCAAGCTGGCAGATGGTACCTATGAAAGACAATGGGTAGGTGGTTATCAGGAAGGACAGGAATATGGTGTGATTTACGCCTTTAAATCTCTTGGTATTTATAAGAGTGAGAGTGAGATTCCAGGCAATCTGATAGACAGATCCACTTATACGGAAAATGGAGCAGATGCCAAAGTGCTTTATGGCCCTGAAGCTTGGGCTAAATTGTCGGATGCCGAAAAGGAGAAAGGACTGCCTATACAGGCTGGTGATGTGAAATGGCAGGATGTGAATGGGGATGGTGTGATTGATGATTATGACCGGGTGAAATTGGGTAATACGATACCTCATTGGACCGGAGGCTTTAACATTAATACTTCATGGAAAGGGTTAACTTTGAACTGCCGTTTGGATTATGCTTTAGGCTATTGGGTACATGATTGGAAAACTCCTTGGATTATGGGTAATATGCAGGGAACATTTAATACCATTTCTTTAGTTAAAGATTCCTGGTCGGAAAGTAATCCGAATGGAAAATATCCGGTGTATGGATGGGCTGACTTTTTGGGCAAACGTAATTATGACAGAATATCGGACATTAATTGTTATCGTGGCGATTATTTGGCTTTTCGTGAAATAAGCCTGTCGTATTCCTTGCCTCAGAGTTGGATTCATAAATCCGGTTTGAGCAAGGTGGATGTTTCTGTAACAGCACAGAATTTGGGATATATTACAGCAGCCAAAAATATGGCGACCCCCGAATATGGTGTCAGTCAGAATGGAGGATATCCCCTCCCTAGAACAGTTGTTTTGGGTTTAAATGTTACATTCTAATAAATAGGAAGGATTATGAAGAAAATATTTTATAGCATATTGTTGAGTGGGATGATGGTATTGTCTGCTTGTGATGCGTTGGACCTGTCTCCTGAAGATTATTATGGCTCTAATGATTTTTGGAATCAGAAGTCTCAGGTAGAAATGTTTATGACTGGTATTCATGCCGATTTAAGAGATAAATATCAGATGCCTGTCACATTGGGAGAGTTCAGAAGTGAGATTCTGATAAGTGATGTTACTTCTATGGGTGAGGGGGTATATGGTCCGCCTATGACTAATAATCTGCTTACGAAAGATAATACCGGTATCGATGATTGGTATGAGGTGTACCCAAATATCATGCATATAAATTTGTTTATCAGAAATGTAGATAAAGAAATTGATTATCTGACTGGAACGGAGAAATCATTTTATTTGGGACAGGCTTATGGCTTGCGTGCATATTACTATTTCTATCTTTATCGAACATTTGGTGGTGTGCCGTTAGAGACGGAACCGAAAGTTACCGAGGGTAGCATTGATATTACGCAATTATATAAGGCTCGTTCTACTCCGGAGGAAACGTTGGAGTTTATCAAAGAAGATATTAATAAATCCGAAGCTTTCTTCAATGAGTCGGATAAGAAGATGTCCAACCAATATGAATGGTCTTATCATGCAACGGAACTTTTGAAGGCCAAGATATATATGTGGTCTGCCAAAGTCACTACAGGATTACCAGATGATGATATTGCAGGAGATCATATAGCTACTCTGACTGCCGTAGATCCTAATAACAGTGACTTGTTGACAGCAAAGAAGGCTTTATTGAATTTGGTGAACCAACAATTCGAACTGCTTCCAAACTTTGCGGATTTATGGACTCCGGAAGGGAAGAAGAATAAAGAGATCATTTTCGCTCTGTGTTTTAATAAGAATGAATTGACCAATTGGGGGGCGAACTGGTTCTATAATGTAGCCTTGTTTACCAATGCTACGGACTTGGATGGAAATAAATATGGTCCGGATCCGTTGAAGCTATTGACAGCCGGACCATTACGTTATGAGTATAAAGTGCCGTTTATTGAGATTTATGATAAGGAAGATACTCGTTTGGATGCTACTTTCTTTCAATATATGTTCGAAGGAAAGACTCGTGGCGCTTGTTGGAAAAAACTGATGGGACATACGGATGGAGGAACTCATTATTATGATTCAGATGTACCGGTATATAGATATGCTGATGTTTTGTTGATGCTGGCCGAGTGTGAAAACGGGTTGGGAGCTCCGGATAAATGTGCTGCATATATAAATGAGGTACGTAAGCGTGCTTATGGTGATAAATTTGAACAACATAAATATATTGCAGGAGATTATGCGGATAATGAGTGGGCTATTTTGCAGGAACGTGATAAAGAGTTTGTAGGTGAGGGAAGCCGCTGGTTTGATTTATTGCGTTTACGTGATTCCAACGGAAAACCTTTTGTCTTTTCTGTTAAAGCGCATTATGGAAGTTCATTGCCTATATTAACAGAGGATAAGGCGTATATGATGTTGTGGCCTGTTAATGTGGAAGTTTTGAATGGAGATCCGGAAATCAAGCAGACTCCGGGGTATGAATAATAGTGAGATAATATGATGATAATGAAAAGATTGCTCTTTTTAGTATCTGCATGCTTCTCAGGTTGGTAATTCTGAGAATTACCAACCTGAGAAGCATGCAGTTGTGAAATCAGATCGTGGGGATGGACGGTTACTAAGTACTTATGCCATTGTTCATGAGATGTTGAAAGATACACATCCCCAATATGCTTACCGTTCCGGTATGTCCGCACAGGAATTTACGCAATGGCAGGATGGAGTGCGTGCTGCGATGGTGGAGATCATGAAGTTTCCCGAGATAAAGAGACAACCGTCTCCTGTCTGTGTGAAAACGGAAAAAAAAGAGGGATATATTTTAGAGAAATGGGAGTTCTATCCTTTTCCAAAGTCAGTTTCCACTTTTCTGGTTTTGAAACCGGAACATTTGAAGGGTGCAGTACCCGGAGTTTTGTGCATTCCGGGGTCCGGAAGGACCAAAGAAGGATTGGTTGGTGAGCCCGGCATCTGTGATAAGTTAACTGAGGATTATAATAATCCCAAAGTAAGTATGGCTTTGAATATGGTTAAAGAAGGTTATGTGGCGGTGGATAATGCCGCTGCTGGAGAAGCCTCCGATTTGGAATGTTATGATAAAGGATGGAATTATGACTATGATGTTGTTTCCCGTTTTTTGCTTGAACTGGGATGGAGTTGGCTAGGGTATACTTCTTATCTGGATATGCAGGTGCTGAATTGGATGAAAGCCCAGTCTTATATCCGAAAGGACAGGATTGTGATTAGCGGATTCTCATTAGGTACAGAACCGATGATGGTCTTGGGGGTGTTGGATAAGGATATTTATGCTTTTGTGTACAATGATTTTCTATGCCAGACTCAGGAACGTGCCGTTGTAATGACTAAACCTGACAAGGAAAACAGACGTCCTTTTCCAAATTCTATCCGTCATCTGATACCTGGTTATTGGAGGTATTTTAATTTTCCAGATGTTGTTGCGTCATTAGCTCCTCGTCCTATCATTTTTACAGAGGGAGGGTTGGACCGTGATTTCCGTTTGGTACAATCTGCTTATGCTGCTAGTGGAAAACCGGAAAATGCGGAGTTTCATCATTATCCGAAGTTTGCTGATAAGGCAGTTAGAAAAGATGTGGAGCACCTTGATGAAGGACTGGATTCAAAGACCTATTTCGAAGCGGTCAATGTAGATCCCCCTTCTCATTATTTTAAAAACGAACTGGTTATTCCTTGGTTACGCAAAGTTTTAAAGTAGGTTCAGGTATTTTGATAGGCTGTGATTTTTTATATAATATGAGCTCCTTGTTTTTCATCTAGGTGAAAGCAAGGAGCTCTTTTTTATTGATTGTGAAGAATTCTTGCAAAATTTAATCTTGTTTTAATGCAGATTGTAGTGTTTCCCAATTTTTATTGAAATCGGGCATGGAATGAAAAAGTAAATTCGCTCCTTCATTCAGTAACACATTGTCGTGCAATGGTCCTGTATTCACGGCGATGGTAAAATACCGGCTGCAACTCCCGCCTGTACACCTAGTGGTGCATTTTCTATTACTAACGCTTCATTGGGTTTAAAGCCGCCTTTCTTTAGGGCCATCAGATATGGTTCCGGATTTGGTTTCCCATATTTCACATCAAAGGCGGTAACCATTAAGTTGGCTTGGAATATGCCCGGAAAATTATGATTCAATCGGTCCAATAACGAAGTTTGTCCCGAACCGGTTACTACCATCGGAGTCAGTCCTTCACTCTTTATTTTAGTCAATACTTCCAGTGCGCCGGGCATCCGTTCTGCTTTGGGGCATTTGTTGAATTCTTCAGTTTTGGCTTGGTAGATAGCTTTTATTTCTTCTTCAGTAGCATCATGCCCACGTTCCCGACGACTTACTATATTGATCGTAGATGCACCGGTACGCCCTTCGTGCATATAAGCTTCTTC
>ENA-OPEI01000069-OPEI01000069.1-human-gut-metagenome-genome-assembly--contig:-NODE-69-length-12877-cov-1.306738_pt1 | contig 12877 bp, 8 predicted proteins | sample MGYA00241297_ERZ501528 | MGnify/ENA primary metagenome ERZ501528 (study PRJEB25962, sample SAMEA2042387) | human gut metagenome | biome: human gut; feature: human-associated habitat; material: faeces...
CCGGACTGAAGGCCGAGGTGCTCTCCGTGATAAAAGGGCTTGATTCGCACATAAATATGCACGATTTCCGTATTATCAGAGGTGATACACATACGAATCTGGTTTTTGACATTGCAGTTCCATTCGGCTATATCACCTCAGATGATGATATATGCAATGCAATACAGGAAAATGTCAGGAAAAAGCTTGGAAAGAATTACTATACCGTGATAGAGGTAGACCGCGACAATTACATAAATATATGATATTGTAAGGGATATATACGAGCTTCGCCGGTGGCTGTTGGTGGAAAGAAACGGTGCACAATAAGATAAAAGAGGATAAAGTATATGTTACGAATTGGAATATGTGATGACTCAGCGGAAGCAAGGCAATATATGTTGCAATTGTGTCAGAAGTATTATGAAAACAATACGGATGCATTTGAATATCAAATGTATAAAAACGCGGAAGAGGTTCTCGAATATTGTAATGATGAGGAAAACCAAAAAATAGATATACTTTTTCTGGATATAGAGATGGATGGTCTCAGCGGAATTAAACTAAAGGAACGAGTACTGAAACTAGACAAAATCTGGCGGATAGCATTTGTGTCGAGTCATGATGAGAAGATGATAGATTCCTTTGGAATCAAGACTATAGATTTTATCAGGAAGCCGGCTGGATATATGGATGTGAAAGCAGTGCTGGAAAAGGTATTGATAGAGAAATGTGAGAATGTAGGCATTTCGTATTTGTCTGAAACCGGCCAAAACATAATAATCTATGCTGAGGATATAAGATATATAGAGGCACAGGGAAAATATGCGTATATTTATACCAATGGGCAGAACTTTGTAGGAATAAATATATCTGAGATTGAGAAACGGCTTGAGGACAGTTCTGTGATACGTGTTCATAAATCATATATGGTTAACCTTGAATATGCCACACTTAGAAATGGAAAATTATCTCTAAGAGATATGGATATTGAAATTCCGATTGGTAGAAGCTATAAAGAAACCGTAAAAAGGTTATATCATGAGTATGGTGAAAGAATGGCGAGGCGAAGAATGTGATAAGGGATATATTGTATTTGATAGTATATTTTATAACAGAGACTGTACTTTATTCATTAGCATATCGTACTGCACTAAGTAGAGGAATTACCAATAAAGCTGTCAAATGGATGATATATATCATTGCGGTGGTAATTACAGGTAGTATTGTATATGTAAATAATAATCTACAGTATGTAATGGGAGCATCAATATTTATAATGGTTATGTTGCCTGTTTTTATAATAGAGCCATTTAAAATTCAAAATTTGCTTTTGTATCCGTTCGTAGTTATAGCAAGTTCTATATTTGGAATGTTGTTTTCATTTATTATATCTATAAAAATTGGAATTTCTGAATATTACGTTAAGGAATCTCCGGCTTTAACGATTTTATGTCAGATATTGAGTATAGGTGTCTGGGCGCTAATATATGTAATAAAACGAAGAAAAAATGCTCAGGAAGAAGTGATTTTAGATCTAAAACATTACATAATTTTGTATTTAGTTACCATCAGTTCATTGATATTAGTAGGATCAATTCAGATTTTTTCAGAATTGGAAGAGTATGAAGATTTACAAATTTATGGGGTGTTTGCAGTAATGGCTTGCTGTACACTTGTTGTAGTAACACTTATGCAGATTGTTGTTTTAAGCCAGAATGCACATATAAAAAAGTCAAATGACATGTATAAGGAGCATATGGCTTTACAAAAGCAGTACTATGAGCATATGCTTCTGCAATATGAAGAACTGCGGAAATTCCGTCATGATGTAAAAAATCATATGCTTGCGTTAAATAGTATGTGTACCAGCGAAGATAATTCACAAATAAAAAAATATTTATCGCAGCTGACTAATGAGGTTTCATCTAAAAAACCGGTAGAGTACACCGGAAACAGGGAATTGGATGCGGTAATAGCTCCATTTGTCCTGGAAGCGGAAAGTAAAAATATAAAGGTTCAGTTTAAGGGGCGCGTATCGGATGATGTAGCAATTGATATGTTTGATATGTGCACAATAATATCGAATCTATTAAATAATGCAATAGAGGCATGCGAAAAAATACAAGAGGACAAAAGAATAATTGAGTTTGAGATAGCCGGTTATAATTCACAAATATTTATCTCGGTTCGTAATAGTTATGATATGGAAAGTATTATAAATCAAAAACAAAAGTTTATTACTACAAAAGAGGATAAGCAAAATCATGGTATTGGCTTAGAAAATGTAAGCAGGACTGTAAAAAAATATGATGGAGATATGAGAATATCTCAGGAAAATGAAAGATTTATTGTAACAATAAATATATAAAAAATAGTAAAATAGTTATAGAAATAAGCAATCACTATGTCGTTCATGCCTAAAAAGTGTCGTTCATGCCATAGTGATTGCTTTTTTATACTATAAAAAGATATATTAATTGTGGAAGTACAAAAGTGGTAACTTTAAGTACAAGCAGAGGCGGATATTTGTGTGCTGATTGTAGAAATAGTGAACCTATCTTAGATGGAAAGATTCTAAAATTATTAAGACTTTATAATTACGTAGATATTTCTAAAATAAGTAATTTAGATATAGATAATGAAGTAAGTAATGCGATAGATAGAATAATCAGTGAATATTATGAAGATTATAGTGGAGTTAGTACTAAAAGTAAGAAATTTTTGAAAGAAATAGAATAGCTATTTTTTCTTTAACACAAATTTTTTATGTGCAGAGTAGTAGTTTAATGTCTATGCAACAATCAATAATAAATATGGATTTTCACCAGCATTTAGGTTAGGGTAACATCATCATAATTCATAACAAATAATCATAAAATTAACAAACAGTATTACTTAATTGATACTGTTTAATTTTTTTAAAAAAAATTAGCACTCATGTATTGACAATGCTAAAAATAGTGATATAATTAATCTAGCACTAAAAGAAAAGGAGTGCTAAAGGAGGTATATGATGATAGGTACAAGACAAAGAGATTTATTAAGAGCAATTGTTGAAGAATATGTTAAGACTGCAAGACCTGTTGGTAGTAAATCTTTATGTAAGAAATTTAAATGTTCAAGTGCTACTATACGTAATGATATGGCTGAACTTGAAAGTTTAGGTTATCTTGAAAAAACACATATATCTTCAGGAAGAATTCCATCTGAAATGGGTTATAGATATTATGTAGATAATTTGATGGAACCTAAAAAAATAAGTGGTGAAGATATGCTTAAACTTCAAACTATATTTAATAATCGTGATTTAGAACTTAATGATGCGATTAGTAAAAGTTTAGAAATAATAAGTGATATTACAAACTATACTTCAGTTGTTTTAGGTAAAGAATCAAGCGATAATAAATTATCTAAAGTAGAAGTAATTCCAGTTGGTGAGAAAGGACTTGTAGCTATTGTAATCACTGATAAAGGTCATGTTGAAAATAAGAATTTATCTATTGATGAAAACATACCATTAAGTGAGGTTGCTAAGACTACAGAGTTATTAAATAAAATGCTTGTTGGAACACCGATTAATGAAGTAAGTAAAAGACTTGAGTTAGAAGTAAAACCAATTATAAAAACACAAATACAGCAATATGAGACGGTATACAACATATTCTATAATGCATTTAATGATTTTGTAGCTACTAATAGTAATATTCATGTTACAGGAAAAACCAAGATATTTGAACAGCCAGAATACAGTGATATTACAGAACTAAAAAGACTTGCTAATAAACTAGAAGATAAAAGTTTAATTACTAAAATGGAAGAAAATGGTAATGAAGATGAAATTAAAGTTTATATTGGTGAAGAAACAGAATTTGATTCAAATGTTACTATTATAAGAAAAAAATATCATATTAATGGAGAAGAAGGTACAATAGCAGTTATTGGACCTAAGAGAATGGATTATCAAAGAATTGTTGGTTTACTAGAATATATCGATGAGAAAATTGATAATAGAAAGGATAACAATGGAAGAAAAGAAGATTAAAGGTAAACAAAAAGTTAAAAATGTCAAGAAAAAAGAACCTAATAAAATGAAAAATGAACAAAATAATAAGTTAGTAGAAGAAAATGCTAAATTAAATGAAAAACTTCTTAGAGTAATGGCAGAAATGCAAAATATGAAAAGAAGAAATGAAGAAGAAATTAGTAAATTATGCAAATATGATGGAGAAAAATTAATTACTAAAATATTACCAATAGTAGATAATTTCGAAAGAGCTATTAGTTTAGATGATAGAGATTTATCTGATGAAGTTTCTAAGTTCTTAAGTGGATTTAAAATGATTTATTCTAATTTAGTTAGTATACTTGAAGAATTAGAAGTAAAAGAAATAGATTGTAAGGGACTGGAATTTGATCCAAATAAAATGGAAGCAGTTCTTACAGATAGTGATAAAAACTTACCTAGCAATGTGGTAATTGAAGTCTTACAAAAAGGTTATACTTATAAAGATAAAGTTATTAGAGTTGCTATGGTAAAAGTAAATGAATAATTAAACTCAGAAAAACAAATGAAAGGAATGATTAAATATGAGTAAAATTATAGGTATTGACTTAGGTACTACAAATTCATGTGTTGCAGTACTTGAAGGGGGAGAACCAAAGGTTATAGCTAATGCTGAAGGGAATAGAACAACTCCATCAGTAGTAGCATTTAAAGGTGAAGAAGAATTAGTTGGAGAAGTTGCTAAAAGACAAGCAGTAACTAATGTTAAAAATACTATTTCTTCAATTAAAAGAAAAATGGGTACTAGTGAAAAAGTTGAAGCTGGTGGAAAAATGTGGACACCAGAAGAAATTAGTGCTAAGATACTAGGAAAATTAAAGAAAGATGCCGAAAGTTATTTAGGAGAAAAAGTAACTAAAGCAGTTATTACTGTTCCAGCATACTTTAATGATGCACAAAGACAAGCTACAAAAGATGCTGGTAAAGTAGCAGGCTTAGAAGTAGAAAGAATAATAAACGAACCTACTGCTGCAGCTATTGCTTATGGAATTGACAAACAAGACAAGAATCAAAAAATATTAGTATATGATTTAGGTGGAGGAACATTCGATGTATCTGTTCTAGAAATAGGTGATGGAGTGTATGAAGTACTTGCAACAGCTGGTAACAATAAACTAGGTGGTGATGATTTTGACCAAAGAATAATCGATTACTTAGTAGAAGAATTTAAAAAACAAAATGGTATTGACTTAAGTACAGACAAACTAGCTCTTCAAAGATTAAAAGATGCTTCTGAAAAAGCTAAGAAAGACTTAAGTAGTGCTGTTACAACTAATATTAGTTTACCATTTATTACACAAGGCACTAATGGTCCACTACATTTAGATGTTACATTAACAAGAGCTAAATTTGAAGATTTAATTAGAGATTTAGTAGAAAGCACAACTAAACAAGTAAAAGATGCTTTAAAAGAAGCTAACCTTAGTTCAAGTGACTTAGATAAAGTATTACTTGTAGGTGGATCAACACGTATTCCATGTGTACAAGAACTTGTTAAACGTGAAACTGGTAAAGAGCCAAGTAAAGAAGTTAATCCAGATGAAGTAGTTGCAATGGGTGCTGCTATTCAAGGTGGAGTTTTAACTGGAGAAGTTGAAGACTTAGTACTACTTGATGTTACACCACTAAGTTTAGGTATTGAGACACTTGGTAACGTAATGACTGTATTAATTCCAAGAAATACAACAATTCCAACAACAAAGAGTCAGGCATTTAGTACAGCCGTAGATAATCAACCTGCAGTAGATATTCATATCTTACAAGGTGAAAGACCAATGGCAGCTGATAATAAAACTCTTGGAAGATTCCAACTTTCAGATATCCCACCAGCACCAAGAGGAGTACCACAAATTGAAGTATCATTTGATATAGATGCTAACGGAATAGTTAATGTTAAAGCAAAAGATTTAGGTACAAATAAAGAACAAAAGATAACTATTACTTCAAGTACTAACCTTACTGAAGAAGAAATTGATAAAATGATGAAAGAAGCTGAAGCTAATAAAGAAGCAGATGCTAAGAGAAAAGAAGAAGCTGAAGTTAAAAATGAAACTGAACAAATGATATTTACTGCTGAAAAAGCTATCAAAGATTTAGGTGACAAAGTAACTGAAAGTGAAAAAACTGAAATTAATGAGTTAATTGATAAAGCTAAGAAAGCAATGGAAGAAAATAACATTGAAGAGATTAAATCTAGTAAAGACAAACTTGCTGAAAAAGCTATGGCATTAAGTTCTAGAGTATATGAAGAAGCTGCAAAAGCACAACAAGCACAAACAGAAAGTAACACTGAACAAACAACTAGCGAAAGCAAAGGAAAAGACGACAATATAAAAGAAGCAAACTTTGAAGAAAAATAATTATTGAGAGTAGGCTAGTAAAATAACTAGTCTACTTATTCTTGAATAAAGAAGGAGTACGTATGAATAAAAGAGATTACTATGAAGTATTAGGTGTTAGTAAAGATGCTAGTGCTGATGAAATTAAAAGTGCTTTTAGACGTCTTGCAAAAAAGTACCATCCAGATGTATGCAAAGAAGAAGGTGGTGCTGAAAAGTTTAAAGAAGCACAAGAAGCTTATGCAGTATTAAGTAACCCTACAGAAAGAGCAAAATACGATAAATACGGCTTTAATGCATTTGATAACCCAGGAGCTAATGGAGGTCGTGGAGGATACGATTTCAGTGGTTTTGATTTTTCAGACATATTTGAAGATATGTTTGGAGGAAGAGACTTCTCTTCATTTAGCTGGGGAGACTTATTTGGTGGAAGCTCTAGAGCAGACAGACCATCACATGGTAGTGACTTACTTTACAGCATGAAAGTTGACTTTATGGAAGCTGCTCTTGGTACTAAAAAAGATCTAACTTTAGATGTAGTTGAAAATTGTCCTGATTGTAACGGCGTAGGTGGATTTGATAAAATGACATGCCCAGACTGTGGTGGTAAGGGAGTAGTAAACAAAACTCAAACTTCACTTTTTGGACAAATCATGACAAGAGTAACTTGTTCTACTTGTGGTGGAAAAGGATATACTTTTAAAACTAAATGTAAAACATGTGGTGGTAAAGGAAGATATAAGCAAAGAAAAACATATACAGTTGAAGTTCCAAAAGGTGTTGATACTGGAGACAGAATTCGTATGAGTGGTAAAGGCGAGCCTGGTAAAAATGGTGGAGCTAATGGAGACTTATATATTGAGTTTACAGTTTCAGATAGTTCTTTATATAAAAGAGAAAAGGACGACTTGTATATGGACGTACCAGTTACTATTACTGAACTTGTTTTAGGTGGAAAGAAGACTATTAAAACACTTGATGGGGAAATAGAACTTAAAATTCCATCAGGCAGTCAAACAGGAGATGTATTAAGAGCTAAAGCAAAAGGAATGACTAACGTAAGAACCGGCCGAGTTGGAGACTTATATTTAGTACTTAACTTATATTTGCCAAACAAGCTTACAAGAGAGCAAAAAGACTTATTTGAAGAATTAGCTAAAACAGACTTAACTAATAATGATGCTTTTAAAAAATTTGATAAAATAAATAGGTAAATTTTAATGTTTACCTATTTTATTTTTAAGGTTGTGTATAAATGATTAAGCATAATTGTATTTATTTAGTTACCTAGTATAAACTTAGATAAATGTCAATACTTTTATTTAAGTTTTTTAATTGTTATAATAGTTAAGAAGGTGTATTAGTATGGATAGTAAATTGGTGAGGTTTTTTAATAAGATTGGACTTAAAGAAGAAGAGTATTCTTGTTTTAGTGGTGCTAAACTAGAGAATGTAATAGTAGATAACAACGACCAAAGTTGGTCTTTATATATCAGTTTAGACAAAATGATAGATGTTAATACTTTTAATTTATTATGTACTAAAAGTGAAAACATTAAAGAAACTAGAAGAATATACTTCATTTTTAAACATGCTACAGATGAGTATATTAACGATTACGTTAACTACATATTTAAAATATACCAAGAAAAATGTCCTATGTTAAGTGGAGTATCTAGTGAAGATATAACTATAAATGAAAATATAATAAATATCAAAGTAACGAGTAAAAGTGAAGAAGAAAAGATAAACACTATAAAACCTAAACTAATTGAATTTATGAGTAGGATGGGATACCTTAATTTGAAATTAGTGCCTATACTAGACGAAGAAAAGCAAAAGGAAGTAACTGAAATGCTTAAACAGAAGGACTACAAGATGGAAGAAGTAAACATTGGTAAAAAGCAGAGCACATTAATAATTGGTAACGAAATTAAAGGGAAACCATTTGAACTTAAAAACATAATTGCTGAGATGAGTGACGTTGTAGTTGAAGTGTTTGTTTTTGGAGTGGAACTTAAAGAGACTAATAAAGGCTTTAATATAATTACATATAAGATAAGTGATTACACTGATAGTTTATTTGCAAAAATATTTACTAAAGATAAAGAGATTACTAAAACTTTAATGAAAAGAGTTATTGAAGGCTCATGGTATAAAATGAGAGGTTATGTTAAAAATGATAGTTTTTCAGGAGAGTTAGTGTTTAATATTAGAGACATTGAAACATTTGATAGAAATACTGTTAAAAGGGTAGATGAAGCTGAAGTTAAAAGAGTAGAGTTACATTGTCATACTACAATGAGTCAAATGGACGGGTTAATTGAACCTAAGAAATTACTTAAGAAAGTAAGAAGTTTAGGTATGAGGGGTATTGGTATAACTGATAAAAATGGTATACAATGTTTTCCTAAAGTATATAAGGCTAAAGAAGACTTGGAAGTATATTTTGGAGTAGAACTCTTTGTAGTGGATGATGAAGTATTAATAATAAATAAAGATAGTGATTATCCATTATTAGAGAGTACATACGTTGTATTTGATACAGAAACAACTGGTTTTAATGCTACAGCAGGAGATCAAATGATAGAAATAGGTGCTGTTAAAATTAAAAATGGGGAAATTATTGATAGATTTGATGAATTAATTAATCCGGGAATGAACTTGAGAAGTGAAATAGTTAATTTAACTAATATAACTGATGAGATGTTAAAGGATAAAGACAATGAAGAAAATGTAACTAAGAGATTTAAAGAATGGATTAGTGACTTACCAATGGTTGCGCAAAATGCTAGATTTGATATATCATTTATGGAAAGTGCATATAAAAAGTATAACTTGGGAGAGTTTTCTAATGTTGTAATTGATACTATGGAAATAAGTAAGGCACAAAACCCTGATAGTGCAAAGCATAATTTAACTGCATTATCTAAAAGATATGGAGTACATTTTGACGAATCAGGTCACCACCGTGCAGACTATGATGCTGAGGGGACTGCTTTAGTATTCTGGAAGATGATTTCTAATTTAGGAAGTAACTATAAAACAATAAGTGATTTAAGAAATATGGTTGACCCAACTTTAGCATTTAAAAACAATAGACCTTACCATTTAACTTGTTATGCAATTAATAATATAGGACTTAGAAATATGTTTCAAATAATAAGTTATGCTACAACTAAGTATTTCTATAAAACTCCTAGAACACCAAAAAGTTTGCTTAATAAATTTAGAGAAGGTTTGATATTAGGTTCAGGATGTGTGTTCGGCGAAGTATTTGAAGCGGCTAAAAGAAATACTGAAGAAGAGTTAATGGAAATAATGAAGTATTATGACTTTATAGAAATAAATCCACCTAGTATAATGGAGTTCTTAGTTGAAAGTGGTGAAGTATCTAGTAAGAGTGACTTGTATGCTTTAATTAATAAGATTATAAGATGTGCTGATAAGATAGGAAAAATGGTTGTTGCTACAGGGGACGTGCATACACTTGATCCGGAAGACAATATATATAGAGAAATACTTGTTAGAACTAAACAGTCTGGTGGAGGCTTACATCCCTTAAATAAGCCTAGTATTAAAACTATACCTAATGCATACTTAATGACTACTAATGAAATGTTAAAAGAGTTTGACTTTTTGCCTGAAGAAAAAGCTTATGAAATAGTAGTAACTAACTCTAATAAAGTTGCTGATATGTTTGGTACTGTAGAAATTGTTAAACCTGGACTAAACCCACCTAGAATGGAAAACTCGGTTCAAATAATAAAAGATACTGTATATGGAAATGCTCATAGGTTGTATGGCGAAGTTCTTCCAGAGATAATCGCAACAAGACTTGATAAAGAACTTACTGGTATTATAAATGGTGGATATGATGTTATTTATTTAATTGCCCAAAGGCTAGTTGAAAACTCAAATGCACATGGTTATATAGTAGGATCTCGTGGTAGTGTAGGATCATCGTTGGTTGCAACATTCTGTGGTATTACAGAAGTTAACCCACTTCCTCCACATTATGTGTGTCCTAATTGTAAAAAGAGTTTATTTGAAATAGACGGAGTTCCATTAGTAAACGACTATGACTCTGGATTTGACTTACCAGAAAGGACTTGTGAATGTGGTACTCTTATGAAAAGACAAGGACAAAATATTCCGTTTGAAACATTCTTAGGGTTTAATGCTGATAAAACACCAGATATAGACCTTAACTTTAGTGGAGAATATCAAGCTGAAGCTCATAACTATACAAAAGTATTGTTTGGTGAAAAGAATGTATATCGTGCTGGAACGGTTTCAACTATTGCTGAAAAAACAGCATATGGTTTTGTTAAAGGGTATGCTGAAGACAAAGGTATTACTATGAGAAGATGTGAAATTGAACGTCTTGCAAAAGGCATTACAGGTATTAAAAGAACTAGTGGACAACACCCTGGAGGAATTATTGTTATACCTGACTATAAAGATGTATTTGATTTTACACCATACCAATATCCTGCTGAAAATACAGAAGCAGCTTGGTTTACAACACACTTTGAGTTCCATGATATTGAAGAAAACGTACTTAAACTAGATATACTTGGACACGATGACCCGACTGTATTAAAGTATTTAAGTGACGATGTTAAAATAGATATAAATGATATACCATTGGATGACAGAGGAGTAATAAGCTTGTTTAATAGTCCTGAAGCTTTAGGAGTTACTAGAGAACAAATTAAATGTTACTCTGGTACTCTTGGTGTACCAGAATTTGGTACAAACTTTGTAATAAACATGCTTCAAGAAATTAAGCCACAGAAATTTGCAGATTTAATTAAGATATCAGGATTATCTCATGGTACTGATGTTTGGAATGGAAACGCTAGAGACTTAATACTAGACGGGACTTGTGAATTTTCTAAAGTAATTGGTTGTCGTGACGATATAATGAACTACTTTATATCTTGTGGAATTGATAAAGGTAAATCATTTAAAATGAGTGAGTTTATTCGTAAAGGTAAAGTAGGAAAAGAACCTGAAAAATGGGTTGAATATAAAGAACTTCTTAACGAACATAAAGTACCAGAGTGGTATATAAAGAGTTGTGAAAAAATTAAGTACATGTTTCCTAAAGCTCATGCTGCTGCTTATGTTATCAATGGTATAAGAGTTGCTTGGTTTAAGTTGTATCATCCAATATATTACTATAGAGTATATTTGAGTATTCGTGAGCACTCATTTGATATAAATGCAATGAAAAATGGTTTAAATTCAGTAAAAGCACAAATAGAACTATTAGAAAGCAAAGGCTTTGATAGATCTAACAAAGAAGAAGATACATTATCTAGTTTATATATGTGTAATGAAATGATTGAAAGAGGCTTCTATTTTACAAATATTAGTATTACTGAAAGTGATGCTTTGATGTTTAAAGTTACACCTGATAAAAAAGGACTTATTCCACCATTTATAGCACTTGATGGAATGGGAGATGTTGCTGCAAAGAAAATTGTTGAAGAAAGAAATAAAGGCGAGTTTGTAAGTATTGAAGATTTACAGATGAGAGGAAAAGTCAGTCAAACACTAATAGATAAACTTAGGGGACTTGGTGCACTTGATGATATGCCTGAGAGTAGCCAATTATCTCTTGACTTGTTTATGTAGTTTGTGCTATAATTTGTATACGAAGTGTGGTCGTGCTGAATTACCAGTGCGGTCACATTTTCATTTTCTTTTCAAGTGACTTCACTGTTATGTTAACATATCCTTTTTCTTTAAATATTACCATATATCCTCCTGAAATAAAAAGAGTACACCAGTATTTTATCAAATATTACTATTCTTTTTAATAGGTAATTTATAAAAAAAATACCATTGACAAACAAATGTGTTTGGTGTAAAATTATATATAGGTGGAGGTGAAGAGAATGTTTTATATTCTATATGGAGAAAACGCAGTGATGTTAGATAACTTTATAGAAGAGTTAATGAAGAGTAAAGATATTTCTGATAAGATAGTTTACGACTATAGTGAATGTAATATTAAAGATGTAATAGAAGAGTGTTCATATAATGATTTATTTGGTTCAAAGAAAATGGTAGTATTAGATAACTCTGTATTTTTAACAAGTAAGGGTAGTTTAGAAGATAAAACGTTTGATAGTTATATATCGTCTCCAAATGAAAACACTGTACTGGTGTTTAAAGTAATATGTGAAAAGTTAGATGAAAGAAAGAAATTAGTAAAAGATTTAAAAAGTAAAAGTATAGTAAAAGAGTTTAAAGATTTAGATAAGACCAACATAAATGGGTATATAAATAGTTATTTTACAAATATAGGTTATAAAATTGACTATAATGCAGTTAGTGAGATCATTAGTAGAATTGGAGAAACGAGAAGAGTACTATATAGTGAGCTGGAAAAACTAGAGCTATATAAAATTAAAGATAAACACATAACTATAGAAGATGTTAAAAAAGTGGTTACTAAATATGATGAAGATAATATTTT
>ENA-OPEI01000082-OPEI01000082.1-human-gut-metagenome-genome-assembly--contig:-NODE-82-length-12057-cov-1.684719_pt1 | contig 12057 bp, 7 predicted proteins | sample MGYA00241297_ERZ501528 | MGnify/ENA primary metagenome ERZ501528 (study PRJEB25962, sample SAMEA2042387) | human gut metagenome | biome: human gut; feature: human-associated habitat; material: faeces...
CGTGGCAGTTCCCAAGGGTGTCTGTACTTGCTTTACGGAATAGGTTAGTGCTTTACTCATCTCGTATGCCATGATTTCTCCTATTCTTTCAATATTTCTGCGGAAACGCATACGATCATTTTGAACATGTACATCGCGCAATTCCGCTACATATTGGTTTAGGAGAGAATTGCCTTCACTGAGATTGATGATTTTCATATCTATGCTTTTGTTATATTGTTGACTTTGACCTGCAAAGAAACAAATAATTTCTAGATTTGTAAAGTACGAATTGCATTTTTGTTACACAAATATAAATATTTGATTATTACGGAAATTTTTCTCTAATAACTTCTTTTTTTTAAAATAAAGCACTAATTTTGTAGCGCCTTAGACAAGGGGGTGTTGAAAAACATCTTCTTTCAGAAAATAAAGAGTAAAAATAACATTATACAATAACCAAATTAAATCATTAAAAAATGGCAAATTTAGATTTAAGCAAGTACGGTATTACCGACGTGAAGGAAGTTCTCCACAATCCTTCTTATGATGTGCTTTTCGCTGAAGAAACTAAACCGGGATTGGAAGGTTTCGAAAAAGGACAGGTTACTGAACTGGGTGCTGTAAACGTAATGACTGGTGTTTACACAGGTCGTTCTCCTAAAGATAAATTCTTCGTTAAGAATGAAGCTTCTGAAAATTCAGTATGGTGGACTTCTGACGAATATAAAAACGATAACAAACCTTGTACTGAAGAAGCTTGGGCTGACTTGAAGTCTAAAGCTGTAAAACAATTGAGCGGCAAGCGTTTGTTCGTTGTTGATACATTCTGCGGTGCTAATGCTGCAACTCGTATGAAAGTACGTTTCATCATGGAAGTGGCTTGGCAGGCTCATTTCGTAACTAACATGTTCATCCGCCCGACTGCTGAAGAACTGGAAGCTTACGGAGAACCTGATTTTGTATGTTTCAATGCATCTAAGGCAAAAGTTGACAACTATAAAGAACTGGGCTTGAACTCTGAAACAGCTACTGTTTTCAACTTGAAGACTAAAGAACAAGTTATCCTGAACACTTGGTACGGTGGTGAAATGAAGAAAGGTATGTTCTCTATCATGAACTACATGAACCCGCTTCGTGGTATCGCTTCCATGCACTGCTCTGCTAATACAAATATGGAAGGAACTAGTTCGGCTATCTTCTTCGGTTTGTCTGGTACAGGTAAGACTACTTTGTCTACTGACCCGAAACGTAAGTTGATCGGTGACGACGAACACGGATGGGATGACGAAGGTGTATTCAACTACGAAGGTGGTTGCTATGCTAAAGTTATCAACTTGGATAAGGAAAGTGAACCCGATATCTACGCTGCTATCAAACGTGACGCTTTGCTGGAAAACGTAACAGTTGATGCTAATGGTAAGATTGATTTCGCTGATAAGAGCGTAACAGAAAACACTCGTGTTTCTTATCCTATCTATCATATCGAAAACATCGTTAAACCTATCTCTAAAGGTCCTCACGCTCAACAAGTTATTTTCTTGTCAGCTGATGCATTCGGTGTATTGCCTCCGGTATCTATCTTGAACCCTGAACAAGCTCAGTATTACTTCTTGTCTGGATTTACAGCTAAATTGGCTGGTACAGAACGTGGTATCACTGAACCGACTCCGACATTCTCTGCTTGCTTCGGTGCTGCTTTCTTGTCATTGCATCCTACTAAGTATGCTGAAGAATTGGTTAAGAAGATGGAAAAGACTGGTGCTAAAGCATATTTGGTTAACACTGGTTGGAACGGTACTGGTAAACGTATCTCTATCCGCGATACTCGTGGTATCATCGATGCTATTTTGGATGGCTCTATTGATAAGGCTCCTACTAAGGTTATTCCTTACTTCGATTTCGTTGTTCCTACAGAATTGCCGGGTGTTGATCCGAAGATCCTTGATCCTCGTGACACTTACTCTGACGCTGCTCAGTGGGATGAAAAAGCAAAAGACTTGGCTGGTCGTTTCATCAAGAACTTCGCTAAGTTCACTGGTAACGAAGCAGGTAAGAAATTGGTTGCTGCCGGTCCGAAATTGTAATCTGAATTTTACAGATTTAACATATAAAAAGTGGTTCCTATCGGGAACCACTTTTTTTTATGCTTGAAAATGCCTAGATTTGTTGCAAACCAAATATGATAGCAAATGAAATTATTTAGATTAATGTTAGTTGGTGCAGGTATGTTCGTATTATGCAGCTGTACATCGCAAGGTTCTCAACAGAAGGAAGTTGTTACGGATAGTGTTTCCGTGAGTCAGGTAGACCCTGTAATAGAAACTATTATGAGCCGCCGTAGTATACGGAAGTATAAGCCCAAGGCTGTGGAACATGAAAAAATGCAGACTATAGTGGAATGTGGAATCAATGCACCTAATGGAATGAATAAACAGTCATGGGAGGTTCGTGTAGTAGATAATCCGGAATTTATCAATGGTTTGACTGAAATTTTCAAAAAAGAAAATCCCAAAGCGGCAGAACGTCCGGGATTTCAGAATATGTTCAATAATGCTCCTACAGTAGTGTTTATTGCTAACGATCCTGCATATGATATGTCACAGATAGATTGTGGTCTGTTGGGGGAGAATATGATTTTGTCTGCTTGGTCAATGGGAATAGGTTCCTGCTGTTTGGGGGGGCCTGTGCGTTTCATGAAATCACCTGCAGCTGCCGAATATATGAAACAGTTGGGATTCAGTGAAGGGTATGAGTTGCTTTATGCGATTGCTTTCGGTTATCCCGATGAAATGCCGGCTGCTAAACCTAGAGAAGTTAGTAAAGTAAAGTTTGTAGATTAAATATAAAAAATCCCGAAGGTAATATGGTCTCCGGGATTTTTTATATTAAAGGTAGATTGATTAGCTTTTGTTAGCTCTCTTACGTTCTGTTTCGTCAAGAATCACTTTACGCATACGCATACTCTTTGGAGTAACTTCTACATATTCATCTTCCTTAATGTATTCCAATGCTTCTTCCAACGAAAATACTACCGGAGGAATGATGCGTGCCTTGTCATCAGAACCTGATGCGCGCATATTGGTAAGCTTCTTCGATTTAGTTACATTGATAACCAAGTCGTTTTCATGAACATGTTCACCTACTACTTGGCCGGCATATACTTCGTCTTGCGGATAAATGAAAAATTTGCCACGATCCTGTAATTTGTCAATAGCGTATGCAAAAGCTGTTCCGCTTTCCATAGCAATCATATAACCGTTGCTGCGACGTTCTATCTCGCCCTTGTATGGTTGGTAGCATTTAAAACGGTGAGCCATGATCGCTTCTCCGGCCGATGCTGTCAGTACATTGGTACGAAGACCGATAATACCGCGCGAAGGCATATCAAACTCAATGTTTACACGGTCACCCTGTGTTTCCATAGAAACTAAATCACCTTTACGGCGGGTTACCATATCGATCATTTTACTGGAATATTCTTCGGGTACGCTGATCGTTAATTCTTCGATAGGTTCGCATTTTACTCCGTCTATTTCTTTGAAGATAACCTGAGGCTGGCCCACTTGTAATTCGTATCCTTCGCGGCGCATGGTTTCAATCAGGACAGAAAGATGAAGCACACCACGTCCTGAAACAATCCATTTACCGTCCTCCAGTTCGCTTTTGCGTACACGCAATGCCAGGTTCTTATCCAATTCTTTGGTCAAGCGGTCTTGGATGTGGCGTGAAGTCACAAACTTACCTTCTTTGCCGAAGAAAGGAGAATCGTTGATAGTGAATAACATACTCATGGTCGGTTCGTCAATGGCGATGGGGGGCAATGGTTCCGGATTTTCGAAATCGCAGATAGTATCACCAATTTCGAAGCCTTCTACACCTACTACAGCACAGATGTCTCCCGATGAAACGGCATTTGTCTTTTTACGTCCTAAGCCTTCAAAAGTATGTAGCTCTTTGATTTTAGACTTTATCAGACTACCATCACGCTTTGCTAGTGTAATATTCATACCTTCTTTCAGCGTACCACGATGTACACGTCCTACAGCAATACGACCTGTATATGCTGAATAGTCTAAAGAGGTGATTAACATTTGAGGAGTTCCCTCCAACTGTTTCGGTGCCGGAATATGCTCAATAATAGCGTCCAACAACGGAACCAGGTTTTCTGTCGGGGTCTTCCAATCAGTACTCATCCAATTATTTTTGGCAGAACCATAGATAACGGGGAAATCCAACTGATCTTCTGTAGCATTCAGGCTGAACATCAAGTCGAATACCATTTCGTATACTTCTTCCGGACGGCAGTTGGGTTTATCCACCTTGTTCACTACAACTACAGGTTTCAATCCGATCTGTAATGCCTTTTGCAATACGAAGCGTGTCTGCGGCATCGGGCCTTCGAATGCGTCTACCAATAAGATACATCCATCAGCCATATTGAGTACACGTTCTACTTCGCCACCGAAGTCGGCGTGTCCCGGAGTATCAATAATATTGATTTTTGTTCCTTTGTAGTTAATTGAAACGTTCTTTGAAAGGATAGTTATCCCTCTTTCGCGTTCCAAGTCATTATTATCCAATACCAGTTCACCATTTGTCTGGTCGTTGCGGAACAAATGTCCCGCCAGCATCATCTTGTCCACCAAAGTCGTTTTTCCGTGGTCTACGTGGGCGATGATCGCAATGTTTCTAATGTCTTGCATACTATACCTATATATTTGGCTGCAAAGGTACGATTTTTAATTCAAAAAATATTTGGCTGTTAACGATTATTTTTTATCTTCCGTATCTTCTTTACTATTAAATGTAGAGGGAGTGGTGCCATAGAAATCGACAAAATGCTTTCTGAAGGTGGGGATGTCATTATAACCAACCATTTCGGCTACCTCCTGAACATTGTATTTGCGGCTTCTCAGTAATTCGGCAGAACGTTTTAACCGGACTCCTCTTACTAATTCTATGATAGTGAAATTAGTGAGTTGTTTTACTTTTCTGTAAAGGGTAGGTTGACTCATGTTCAGCATTTCGGCCAGTTTTTTCACATTGAATTCCGGGTTTTGCAGGTTCTCATTTACAATATTCAGAATTTGTGTGATGAACGGGTCTTCTATGATGATTGTTTCCGTATTCTCTTCTTGCGAGCCGTTGACGGTGATGGAAGGCATTAGTAGTTTGGTATAAATCCGTTTCAGTTCAGTCCGGCTTTTTATTAAACGTTTTACTTTAGTGCGGAGAATCTCCGGATTGAACGGCTTCAGAATATAGTCATCAGCTCCTAATTCTATTCCTTTCACTATATTTTCATCATCTGTCAAAGCTGTCAGCAGAATAATAGGGATATGGCAAGTTTTTAGATCTTCTTTCAGGATACGGCAACATTCAAAACCGTTCATGACAGGCATCATGACATCCGTTATTACAAGATCCGGTATTTCTTTACGTGCCATTCTTACTCCTTCTTCCCCATTTTCCGCCATAATAATATTATAGGTGGCAGAAAATAATACTCTCAGATAGAGGCGGATATCTGCATGGTCCTCAACAACCAGTAGTTTGTATTTGGTTTCGGGGTTGTCAATAGGTTTGGCGGTTATACTGTTTGCTATTTCCTGTTGTCTTTTATCCTCTGCAGTAATCATTGCTTTATCTGAATCTTCCATTATTGTTTCGGGTTCGATGAAACATACGTTTTCATCATTTTTCAAATGTTGTTTACCTAGAGGGATATAAAGAACAACTCGGGTTCCTTTGTTTTTTTCTTGAGTGATTTGGATATCGCCGTGGTGGGCTAGTATTGTCGTTTTCATAATTTCAATGCCTAATTCGGGATGTAGCCGGTTGCTTGGAGGATTGTAATTGTCCGATCCAAGGAAGATGACAGAGGACTCTTCTATCATTTCTTTCCCGTCATCCTCTATAGTAAAAAGGCAGAAATCTTTTCCGTTGATAGTACTGGTGTTTACAGTAAAGTGGATGGAACCGGAATACGAGATATGCCGGTAGGCATTGGATAATATATTGCTTAGAATAAAGATTATCTTTTTCCGGTCAATCCATATTTCCGTATTTATTTTGTTGTCTTTGTCATAATGCAGGTTAATGGGACTGACGTTCAGTAGTTCGTGAGATGCACGGACTACAGTGTCGGCTATCACGCTGGCAGGATAAGGGGCCACATTCAATTTAGGACTGTAACTTTCTTGCTGATGAATATTCAATAGCTGGTTACAAATGTCTTGCAGGCTGATTGAATTCCGATAGGCCATTTTTGCTTTTTGCAGGAATGATTCCGGGAAGGCCGTATTAGTAATCATTTCTTTTAACGGAGCGGTGATGAGTGATAACGGGGTGCGTAATTCCTGTGCCAGCATATATCTGATTTGGTCACGCAATTGATGGTTTTTCTCTTCTTCTTTTCTTATTTCCGTTTCTTCTTCCAGCTTTTCTTTCAGTTTCACTTCTTTGGCCTTGTAAACTTGCCGTTTCTGTAATTTCCGGTTAAAGTACATCCATGTAAGCAAAGAAATAATGATAATAGCCAGGATGTATGCGGCGATGGCCCATCCGGTTGCAGCCCAATATCTATTTACATTGATAGATAACCGGGTTATTTGTTTATTTTCTTCCAACGGATAAGACGAGCGTATTTCCAGTACATATTTCCCAGGAGGGATATTGCTGAGTTTTATATGATCGTCATAATTCGTATTCCATTTTTCTTCTGTGGGTAACAGGCGATATTTCACTGTGTTGGGCGAGGTTCCGTATTTCAGATCACTTAAATAGAGAATCAGGTTGTTGTTATTGTAGTCTAAAGATAAATGTTCTATCAGGTACGCAGGTTTGTCCAGAATGACTTGTCCGTTTATTTTTTCTCCTATTTCTACTTTATTGTAATTAATATCTATATCGGAGATATGGAATTGGCAGTTACTTGAACTTTCTTTTAAAGTGCGCGGTTCAAAATAGAGTAATCCTGTAGAGTTCGCCCATAGCAATTTCCCGTCATTCAGCCGACATACATCGTAATAACTTTCCGGTAATGCGTAGGTATATGATGCATTGTTCTTGTTATTCAATGTGATAAAACCAGCATTGCTTCCCAGCCAGGTATTTCCGTTCTTATCATCTATCATACAGCTTATGTGTCCGTTAGGCAAGTCTTTTTGTAAGATCATGATAGAGGATATGGTTTTCTCTTTTCCGTCTATTTGGATAATTTTATCAGTGTATGAGATAAGCAATTGGTTATAGTTGTTCAGATAAAGTGCCAATACTTTTCCGGGTGTCAGGTTTCTTGCCTTTTCATAACCACCGGTGAATTTTATTTGTTTTCCTTTACGGCTGGCACGGTGTATTCCTTTTTCAGTACCTAGCCACATGGTTCCATCTCCATCTTCACATATAGCGGTTATTTTTTTGAATTCTTTCGTATAAGGTTGTGCTGCTATGCATTCGTGTGTCTGATGGTTATAGACCATTATTCCTTTTTCGGTGGCAATCCATAAATGGTTTTGTGAGTTTAGATATAGTTTCAAGATAGAAGCAGTTACAGCAGAGTCTGCTGTTTCGGGGTTTAGTTGGTGAATCACCGTTTCACCGGTAGTAGGATTTACCCAAAGGATGTTTCCTTTGTCATCGCCGAACCATAATCCTCCATTGCGATCTTTGTGCAGGCAATAATGATTATTCTTGTGACTTTTCTCCCATAAGGAAAAGTGCAGATTAGGAGAGATCTTATTTTCTGTACTTTTATATATGCCATCTTTTTCGGTGACCAGCCAGATGTATCCGTCGGCATCTTGTGCTATACTATTCACATATCTTATTTCATCGTTCAACGGGATACGGTTGATATCGTTTCCTTTGAGATTCAGTTTCAGCAATCCTCTGCCGAAAGTTCCTACCCAAAGCACATTGTTGGACTTGTCAAAATGAATGTCGGTAATTCTGTTTTTGAGGATGGGGGCATAGTAAGAATCATGTTGGGTCAGATCTACAATGTGGAATGGCGACTGGAGGTAGTTGTCCGTTTCAAATCTTATGGCTGACAGTGAACTCCATGTGGCTATAATGAATGTGGTCTTATCTATTTGGATTATATCGCGTATATCTTTTTGAATGAAGGATGACTGGCTGTTATCATTCAGTGTGCGTGATGTTTTAGTGTTTGTATTATAACAGATGATTCCTTCGGTTTGGTCACAAATCCACACATTATCATTATATATATGTATTTTTTCAATGTTGTCGGCTTTCACAATACCTAGATCGGTTCCATTTATATGCTCGCTACTTTTATCGGAAACGTTATAAAGCAAGATTTGATTCTCTGCTGTCAGTGCGCATAAAATATCTTCGTTATTATAAAGTCCTAGGACTTTTGTTTTTATATCTATAAGCGGTTGGGCAGTCAGTCTTATTTCATCTGCATTTTTCTCCATATTTAACTCTACTATGGCATTGGAGGTCAAGGCATATAATTTGTCTTGCAGTACACATATATCCTGTATATCTTGCAATACCTCAGGAGTAGGTGAGATAAGTGGCATATAGATTCCACGCATCTTGTCAAAACAGGCTATTTGGTTTAAATTGGCGATATGAGACCATAGCAGATTGTTTGATGTTTCATATAAATGAGTTAAGGCACGTGGCTCTTTATCAATCAGATTGTAATTATGAAAATGTATTCCGTCATAGCGACTTAGTCCAACATCGGTTCCTAACCATAAAAAGCCGGCTTTATCCTGATAAATTCCAGTCAATGTATTGTTGCTCAATCCGTTTTGTTTGGTAAGTAGTTGGATACCACACTGGCGGAAATAACTTTGCGCATTAGTAGTTGATAGACAAAAACTACATAATAAGGTGATTATTAAAGATTTCATCATAATAAATTGTTTCACTTTTATTCCCCTGTAATCAGATTGGTCACGTACAATCTGCTTGATATTATTCCTTAATCTATTTTAGGAATTCCTACAAATATAGCAAACTATATTTTCATAACCAACTAAAAGTCATAGGAATATATTCTGTTTTTAGTATCAACAGGTTCGGTGAAAAGAAAGGATAGTAGGTATTCCGTTCACACAGTTTTGTCTTGTCTTGATTATTAGACGATTGTATTTGAATGAAATACACCCCTTGTCTCTTGCTATTTTATTAAGGTATGTATACCAAGCTAGAAACAAGGGGGGAATGATGGTATATATTATAAAGTGATTATTGTATTATATATCATAAATTGTAGGAAAATGCAGCATCATGGTTTCGGGGATTATAGTTGCCATTTATAGTGACAGGAATCTGCATATATTTGATTCCATTATCTATTACTTTCATATAAATATAGCTTTGGGATTCGAATTTATAATTTTTTGTGGCATTATCGGTAGCCAGGCTGAAACCTTTAAGATACCATTTAATCAAAGAAGAAGAACATTCCGCCTGATATCCGCCATAGTAGAGGCTTCCGTCATTGTAACAGTTCATATTTAACTGGATAGTGAAAGCATATTTATGATCTATTGTTTGCTTCATTACAATTCTAAGCCATGTTTGTTCTCCTTTGGTGGCAGTTTGAATATCAAGTTCTTCTTGAGCATCAGTATGTTTTCGTAGGACAGATAGAATATGGTCGGCTTCAGAAAGGCTGATAGCCGGTAACTCACTTAATTTTAACTTGTCAGAATTGTTTTCCTCGTATGTAACGCTTCTGGCTCCATACGTTTTTTCCAGGAGATACGTTGAAACTGAGTTTTCAACGGGGTCATTACCATCTGCAGAGCAGGATGCCAAACTCATCATGACGAGCATGGCAATTATTAAATGCATTGCCTTCATAGAACTATAATTTTTTATTGTTTTTTTTGATTATGTGAATGATTGACCCATTATCATCCGATACAAAAGTAGGTATTCTTTTCATGTATCCAAATTATTTTCAAGCTTTTTTGATGAAAACACCCTCTTTTTGATGAAAATACCTGCTATGTTGGAAAGAAGGAGTTGTTTGGCTATATAAGGGGGCGTTTTTATCATGATGAAAGGATTTTCATTTATGGATGGAGAAAACTCCGTTGGTGTTCCATTTGATAGTTGAAATGTTTCTCATTGAATGGATGTTCTGTTTTTGACGGAAATAGGAACTAAGATTGTTTTTTGTTCATTCTGTATTTTGCCGAAACCACCTCTTAATAAAGATTAATTTGCCAATATCCTGTTAAAAGAATAGCCTCTACCTTTGTGATGTAAAAAATAACTTAGCTAGAGAGAATTGAATATGGTAATACGAAGATTTTTATTTTCATGGGTGTGTCTGCTGGCTTCTTCCTTATTTATGTATGGACAGGTGGCTGTTAAGACTAATGTGGCGATAGATGCCGTCGCCATACCAAACTTAGGAGTGGAAGTAGGGTTGAGCAAGAAGCTTACAGTGGATATTCCGTTTTATTATAATCCTTGGAAATACAGCGATAATAAAATGTTGAAACTGGTGATGGTACAGCCCGAGTTGCGTTATTGGCTTTGTGATAAGTTCAATGGTCATTTTTTCGGTTTCCATTTAATGGGAGGAGCATACAATACTACCGGTATTGATTTGCCGTTTTCTCCTTTCGATGATTTGAAAGACTTCCGTTATAAGGGACATTTTTATGGCGGCGGTGTCAGTTACGGTTATCAGTTTGTGCTGGGACGCCATTGGAATCTGGGCGCCACCATCGGTTTGGGTTATGCTTATGTGCGTTATAAGAAATATGAGTGTGAAGAATGTGGAGATATGTTGGAGAAATCCAACAAGAATTATTGGGGTCCTACTAAGGCTGCTCTGAATCTTATTTATATATTCTAAAAATTACGGATTATGAAACTTATATGTTATATACTTCTTATATTATTGATACCGGCTATTCCGGTAGGTGCACAGACATTATCAGGTGGTCAGGTACAAGTCAGCAATCAGTCAATCCTGATTAGTGATAATAGGAATGGATATCACGTTGCCGGCTGCAATGGAGCTTTCTTCCAACTGTGTGGCAACTCTGACTCCGGTTTTGAAGACACAGGATAACAGTTATAACAGGATTTTGCCTGCTATTTGGGTATATGGGCGTATCCGTTCCATCGTGCAACAGCGTGAACGCAGTATTCCGTCGGATGCATATACCATTCTTCGTCGTAAGAATGGAACGGAACAGACTGTAAATTATTCAGCCCGTATTCCATACGAGAAATGGATGAATGGTGCAGAACTGGAACTGCAGGCTGCTATACGTGGCTGTGCCGATTGTCAGAAAGAAGAAAACAGTGCCTTTATAACTCGTGCCAATTTGGAACGCTATGTGGTAAAACCTGTCGTGGCATTCGTTTCTCCTGCTGTCGAGGCTGTGAAGAATCGTGCCGAGGAAGGACGTGCTTATTTGGATTTTCCGGTAAATCAGATGAATATTTATCCTGATTATCGTCGTAATCCATCCGAACTGGCTGCTATCAAACATACGGTGGATGTAGTGAAAAATGATGTCAATACTACCATTACTGAAATAGCTATTGTGGGTTATGCTTCTCCTGAGGGCAGATATGCGGCCAATGCGCGTTTGGCTCAGGGGCGTGCTGAGGCATTGAAGAGTTATGTAATGAATGAGTATGGCTTTAAAGCGGATTTGTTCAAGGTGAATTCTGTACCCGAGGACTGGGCCGGACTGCGTGCGTATGTGGCTAAGAATGATTTACCGCTGAAAGAAGAGATTTTGTCCATAATAGATAAGAATGAGAGCGATTTTGACGTGAAGGAGGAACGCATTAAGGCCTTGGATGGTGGAAAGGTATATGCCGCATTACTACAGGATTGTTATCCGGCTTTGCGTCACTCTGATTACACTGTACGTTATGTAGTTCGCGGATTTGATGTGGAAGAGGCAAAACAGATTATAAAGCTCCGTCCCCAGCAGTTGAGCTTGCAGGAAATGTTTCTGGTTGCCCAAACATACGAAAAGGGGAGTGACGAGTTTAACGAAGTGTTCGATGTGGCAGTGCGCATGTTTCCTGATGACCCAACAACGAATATAA
>ENA-OPEI01000094-OPEI01000094.1-human-gut-metagenome-genome-assembly--contig:-NODE-94-length-10755-cov-1.822710_pt1 | contig 10755 bp, 9 predicted proteins | sample MGYA00241297_ERZ501528 | MGnify/ENA primary metagenome ERZ501528 (study PRJEB25962, sample SAMEA2042387) | human gut metagenome | biome: human gut; feature: human-associated habitat; material: faeces...
CAAAATACGAAGTTATGGAAGATAGAATTACAGCAACATTTAATATTCTTAGACTTTTAGCTAATATTAAATCAAAGCCTTTTCATCATAGCTAAATTTAATTTGGAATAATCTTTCATCCAAGGAATAATCTTTACGTTTAATCCAAGTTTATTTTTCATTACTTTAATATCTCCAGATAATTCATAAGCTAAATCTTCACTAAAGTAAATTGTTTTAATGAGATTAGAAAGATTATATTTTGGGGGAAATTTAATAGACTTATTTTTAGAATAAAGCCTGTCCTCCATTTCATTACCTTTATGAGCACGGCCATAAGGCTGGTAATCAATAGCTGTAATCTGAGTATTTCTTAAATTAGATAATGCCTCTTTATCAAATTCAACGATAACAGAAGTATCTGGATCAAAATGATTTTGAATTAATCCAGGTCGTAAAGATCTTGCAAAACTCCTGGAATAAGGATATTCTTTATTTTTTTTATAAACTAAAGAACTCTGAAGCTTTTTAATATTTTCTTGAGAATCATCCATAACATTATCGTCAATATCTATATTCTCAAATTTATTATCTGTTAATTCCCATTCTTTATCTCGTAATAAATGAACTAGTTCTTCAATATCCATAACTCGATAAATTGAGCCTGGACTTTTAGATTCGATTAAAAATTTAGAAAATTTTAAATGTTGGGATAGCTTCATATAATCAATTTATCATTAGGAATTTTTGTATACATTTGGGCAAAAGCAAAAGCACAAGAACATTCAATAGGTCCTGTTTGAGAATAGTCATAAGAAAATCCATTTAAGGAAGTTGGAAAAGCTTCAGAAAAGATGAATTGAATCTTTGGCTTATTATACTCATCTAAGCCAATTGCACTAATGTTTGTCCAATATGATTCTAATCTAAAATAATTTTGTTTAGAAATTAAATTATTTGGGTCAGGAATTGCTAATTTCTCATCATGAATAAGATTTAGCCAATTATAAAGAGTAATATAGTTAGTATAATCTCCATTAATCTCAAATGAGAAAGTTAATAAAGGAAATGGTTCTTTAGAATGAGAGGAAACATAAACATTTCCAGAAGCATATCGTTGTGAAATTGCTTTAATGGTAATATCAGGAATTTTAATCTTGCTGAGGGCAAATTGAACTGAATTTTTATTAACAGATTCTTTTGAAATATTAAGAGTTGTTTTATTCAGACGCATCAAGGGTTGTGGCATATTAAAAAGAAATATCCACTTATCGGCCCTTGTCTTATTAAGGGGACTTTGAATAATCGGTTGTTCAGTATTCATTAAACAATGTCTACTCTGGATAAAAGATTTAAATTAGATACCATGAATGATGCTGGATATTTTTCAAACCGGCAAAATGCAGTTTTATTAGCGCTTATTTTGGTAATAACATTTTCCGCTTTAGGAAATGTGATGCTTATTTCAGTATTTCCAGAATTTTTAATAGCAACCGTATAAGAAAATATATTAATATCCGGCATATTAGTAAAATTCCAATCTACAGTTTTATCAGCATTAGTTTGAATAATATAGCAAGGATCAATGCCGTCTGAAGCATAATCAAAATTCATATTATCGGTATAATTAATGATTTTATTATGACTTATTTCAGAAGCACTAATAGCATCATCAACATATTTTTTAGTTGCTGCATGATTATCATTAGTAGGTGTTACAATTGTAACAGGTTTACCTTCAATTGATGGACCGCTATCTCTTACATAGAAACCATTTTCTACACTATCAACATTTGCATACATTGCTACTACATCAGCCTTACAAACCCAGGTATAATAATTTCCTTCATTTGAACCATACTGTACAGAACGATATGTTGGATAGATTTCCTCTTTCCAGGTCCTATCATTATTAAAAATTATGCCTCCTTGCCAAGAGGCAGATAATCCGCCTCCACTGGCAATATTTGCAATTACTTGCTGATAAGTTACTGTATGAGGATTAGACTTATTATCAATATGTGCAGTTAAATCTGTAGATTTGGCAAATGTATCTGAAATAAGATCATCAGGAACTATACCGGAAGTAGGAATTAATAATACTTCATTAGGAGAAGTACCAGCATTATAATTTACTGCAGTTCCAAAATCTTTTTTAAAATAATTAGAAACTGTTCCTAAAGTAACTTTATTAGCTTCTTCCTCATAAACAGAATTAACTGAATCAAATTGTAAAACATAAAATAGACTAGTGTCTGCTAAAGGATCAGTAAGCGCCGGTAACTGATCTAATGTTACTAAATTAAATTCTGAAGGTGACGAAGCCATTGTTAAAATATTTAAAGTTAGAACCAGTTAGGTAAATCTCTGACACCAAATTGGTCAAAGCTATTCGGAAGGGTAATCTGGTTTCGATATTCATCCAAACTAAGAGTTTCTCCAAAATCTAAAAGATTCATTTGCTTTTTTTGTTTAAAATCATTACTTGATGTAATAGTATTAATTTGGCCTTTACTAAATCCGGCCATTACTCCGATAAATGGAGATTCCATATCCAACTCTTTATAAAGAGTATTAGCCCAATCAGTCCTGGGATCCATTTCCCATCGTTTTTTAATAACAAGAGGAATATTATTGACGTCTTTTTTATCAACAATAAGATAATTGTTAATTACTTTCTTATAAAGAGCAAAAAGACTCCAACATAAAGCCAAAACATGGTCATCATGGAATCCTGGTTGAGCACACCATCGAATATTATTACTTTGATTACGAATGCAAGTAAATGTTCTTAATTCTTCAATAGTTTTTTTATCATAAATTTTGACAACTCGACGGTCATGAATATAATATTTCATATTATGAACGCCTTCGCTTTTTGTCATTCTATTGGTAATAATACCCGGGAGAACTTTTCGCCCTGGGGTTTGCGGCCCGTATCCTGAACCGAAATTAATAAATCTCGGATAATTATTTTCATAGAACAGCTTTTCACAAACATGGGCCCCAGGGCCGTTTCGTTCAACTGACATAATAGGAGAATACCACTGTTTTGCAATTTCCAAGACTTTAGCCGCAAAAGTAGTAATATCCATTGTATTAGTTGAATATCTGGCGACCTGCTCAATATTCAGGGGGTCAGTAATATCAAAAATTTGAATAACTGAATAGTCTTGTCCTACGCCTTCAGAAGTATCAACTCCCATGGTATAGATTTTTTCGGAATCAGGTTTTTTCCAAATATAATAATTTCCATCTTCTAATATGTTTAATGGTTCAATTAATTCTTTTGTGAACTTATCAAACATGTTAGGATCAAATGGAGAGCCCGAATTATTAAGAAATCTACATTCATATTCTTGAGTAAATGTATCATAGCTCATTGTGCTCAATTCAGCATCTTTCCAAGCTTCTGTTCTGCCAGGGAAATCAAACCAAAAAGCTTTCTCTAACGCAAAATCGTTTCTTCCTTCTTCCGCCTTAGATACCAATTCATGAAATTTATTACCTACGCCCTTAGGAGTAGATGCCACAATAAGCTTTGCATTTTTATTATTATTAAAACGAGAAGCAAGAGTAGGAGTAACAGCAGCCCAGAAAGCTTCAGCATCTTTAGGAGGAATAATAGCAAACTCGTCAAGAAGAAGAACATCAATAGCTAAACCACGAATAGCGTCAGGTGAAGTAGCTGATGTTAAGATACGAGAACCATTCGCTAATGTAAAGAATGTTTTATTAAATTCAAGAACACCGCCCTTAATCCAGTTTTCCATCATTTGGAAAGCCAGACGAACACGCATAAAAATTTCGGTTGCTGTCGACTGTTTGTTAGCGACAATACATACAGTTTGGTCAGGATGAAATACTGCAACCCATGTAGCAACGATAGTCATTAAGGTCGTATTATGGGAAAGAATACCGTTGGCATAATATAAATGATTTGAATCTTCAGCTAATTCAAAATCATACATATTTTCCCATTCAGATGTTGCAATTACATCAACAACTTTATCTCCTCCATAATTAGTTGCAATATCTTCGCCAAGTGAATCTTTAGCAAAGACTTGCTCATCTTTCATAGTAATTAAAATATGATTATCGGCACATTCGAGAATATTACCTGTCTTGAATTTAATAATATATTTTTGATAAGGGACAGTTTTATTAATAGTTTTAATATCTGTCCATCCCTGATTTGAAGAAATTTGCCAATTTGAAGCATCAAGAACTTCTTCAAATTTTCTAAAAATTGTTTTAGATAAATCTTTAAATTTTTTAAGCATTTTTAAAGGTAATTTTGTTAATAAACTTTTTAAGCTTATTTTGAATTTTAATTAATTTAAAAAAGATTCCAACGTTAATCTTAAAGGATAAATTTAAAGGCTTATAGCGCACGCAAATTGGTACACTTGGAGAAAGACATTTGCCCCACTGACGAGAGCTTATAAGCAGTGTCTTCTTATTGCGCTGAATTGTTTTTAAGATTTTTTTCTGTTTTTCAAAAAGGGTAATATGTTCTTTTTGACCGCTTAACGCAGAAATAATATAAAAGTGATTTTCAGCAAAATAGATAATATCTTTCTTACACCGGGCAATCTCTTTAATCATTGCCGGAGTATAGGTATAAGTTGTAGTATTCTTAGGTAAATTAGGATTATTAAGATAATATTCCTCATTTGCTACTACTTCTTCGCCCCTAAAATCAATGATCTTTGTAGCTTTTTTAGGCATAACTTACAGAATTTTATTGATGAAAGAATCAGGATGAATCAAAGTATTAGTAACACTCATAATCAATAATTCTTTAAAAGTACCATTGATAATAGTATAAAGATATTCATCTATAGAATGAGCATTATCAACAATAATCAAATCATAGGTTTGTCCTCTTAGAGCAAATTCTGCAGAGTTCATTGATTTAAACCTAATGAGAGAATTATTACCGAAATAAAATTCAGATTTATTGTAATCACGAACACAACCCATAATTTCATTGTTAAGTTCATTTAATGTATCAAGAGCAATACCCAATTCATTAATCATTAAATCAGCCATTTTCCTATTCTCGGTAATGAATAAAATTCTGGAATCTGGATTATAATAAGCCTGGGCAAGAGCAAGGGCGATACAAGTTACTGATTTATTAGACTTTCGATTATCAGAAGATAATAATAATTTTAAACGTTTTTTATTAGACCGCTTAAGAACTTCCATAGTGAATAAAGAAGATTCAAATGGAATTGCCCGTTCTTTGGAATTAATCACAAAAATTTCATTTTCATTTAAGGCATCTTCTAAAGCTTTGATGATATTTTCATTATTAAACATATACAATTAATTAAAGCCCTGGAACTGATTTAATTCCTTTAAATATTAAACATAATGATGAAAAGCTCTAATATTGGAGACATAGCTGAAGAAATTTTCGCTGAAAGTTATGGTACAGTTGGTAATTTAGTACCTGAAGAACCAATTACTAAGAAAATTCCTTGTCCTGAAAAGACTAAAAATAAAGTAAAAATTCCGCCTCGTTTCAAAGGTTCTCCTTTCGATTCTTCTGTTGAAAAGGATTACTATAAAAATGAAACAAATTGTTTTGATGAAGACGAAGAGGACTTTGAAACAGATGATCAGGAAATTCAAGATATTATTCTTCAGCAATATGAAGGTATTGGTCCTAGGACTAATGGAATGGCATTATCTGATATTCTCGGTTATTTCTCTGTTTCCGATGGAGTTTATCCTAAGAACGAAGTCATGCGAGTTCTTCAAGATATGATTAATAAGAATATTCTTGAAATTGATCCTATCACCAAAAAGATCTTTAAATCTTTAGAAGAAGATGAAGAGGATGAATTTATTACTCCTGAAGAAATTACCGATGAAGAAAAAGGAAATGATTTAATTGATTCTGTTATTGACTATTTTGAACAATCTACTTCCGGTTCTGTAGGAGGTATTAACCTTTCTCAAATCTTAAAGGACGTAACCTTTAATACCGGAGCTTCCCGAGCTGAAGTAGTTCAGGCTATCAAAGACCTGCTTCAAAGTAATATTCTTAAAAAGGGTGTTACTGAGGGTACTATCATTTTAAATTCTACTTCCAAAACAGATGAAGTAGAAGAAGATGCAGAAGGACCTATTCCAGTTATTAATCAAGAAACCCCCGAAACACTTCGAGCTAAAGGCTGGACGGAAACAGCACCTGGTATTTTTGTTGGTCCTGACGGCGTTCAAAAATATGCTTTAACTGGAGAATCATATAATACTAAGCTAAATAAACATATGAGTAATTTTAACGATGATAATTTCAGCAAGTTATGCGAAGAATTTGAAAAAGAATTCGATAAGGTGGATGTGAGTCTTGACGATTCTACTGAAGGTCTTGATGAATTTGCTGATGAAACTGAAGTATCTGATGAAGAAGGCGAAACTATGACCATGGAAATTCCTCGTCACCTGGTTGATGCTATTACAGAACTTGCAGCTATTTTTAGTGATTCTGAAGATGAACCTGTCGATGATCTCGCTAATGATGAAGAAGCTACAATTGACCTTATGGATGGAGATGGTGATGAAGCCGAAGTTTCTATTGAAGAAACTGATGAAGATGAAGAAAGTGCTGAAGGTTGCGAAGATGATGAAGAATTCAACTTCGATGAAGACGAAGAAACCATTGCTGATACAGCTGGTTCTATCTTTGACGCTTCTTTTGGGCCTAATGAAGGTGGAGCTTCTGTAACTAAGGCTTCTACTACTCTTCCGGAAAAACGCCGTAAGCCGATTGAAGGGGCTTATAAGCCTAATGCTGGCGGGCAAGCTTATGATGCTTCTACCCGTAATGGCGGAGCTTCTGTGACTAAGACTACTCCAGCTTTTGATAAGTCCGGGAAGCCAGTTGCTTCTAAAGTAAGTCAGAAAGCCAAGTCTAAGAATTCTATCTTTGATCTGTAATTCTAAAATAAATCATAAACAATTTAAAAGGTAAGGATTAAGTTCCTTACCTTTTTTAATTTTAAATATTCTCATGAAATTATTTGAAGCAAAAAAATTATCCTTAAAAGTATTGAAGGAATATGCTTCCAATGATGCAGTTTTTACATCTATTGCCGGAAAAAAAGGAACAAAAGGTTCTGGAAAGAAAGCTGATAATATTGCTTTAGGAACAACCCGGGCATATCAAGATAATACATACCTTACAAAGTATGAAAAACAGCTGCCTCATTTATCTAAACTTTCTCAACAATTAAAAACTGGAGAAACTGAAGGGGCTTTAGAAGTATTAGGGCCAGCATTAGAAGAACTTCTTGTTCTGATTAAAGTCGCAAAGCCACTAACTTCTTATAAAGGTTTAGGATGGAAATTACCTCTTGGCGATAATATCTATTTGACTCAATCTGGTAAACAATACTTTATAAAGTATAATGGACCTAAAGAAAAAGATCCTAATAAAAATGATTTAACCTCTACTGAACATCATGACAAAGCCATATTGTCCTCTCCTGCCTAAAGATTTACCGGAAGGTTCTTTGGATGAATCATTACCATGGATGGATGTATCTGATGCTTGTAATGATTATAATAATTTAGAAAATTTAGGCGGCCAGCAAGTAGTTGTTGATTCTGCCTGGAAGGATCTTATTAATTCTGCGGGAATTTTGTCTATAAATTTAATATAAAGCGTTCTGATAAAATTTGGGGTGAAGATATTCTTGCCGAATATGAAGAACCGTTTCAAATTAAAGCATATGTAGAAGTAAAAGATGTTCCTAAAATTTTAGGGCCAATGGGCGGTTTTTTCGCTGATGATACAATTACGGCGTATATTCATATTAAAACCTTTAATCGAAAGACTAAAGGAATGAAAGTTTTTGAAGATTTAAAACTTAGATATGAACCTAAACCTTCTGATTTGATTCAAATTATTGAATTCGGATGCGACAGGCCCGGAGGAAGAGGAGCTAAACTATTTGAGGTTACAAATAAAGAAGACGAGTTAATCTCTCAAAATTTGAATATGGGATTTGCTCATTATGTCTGGAAAATAACTGCGAAAAGATTTCAGTATAGTTATCAGGATGGCGCAATTACTCCTTTCGGAGAAGAAAAGAATTGTCAAGTTTACGATAATAATATACAAGGTACTATAACTGATCCTTCTGAAATTCGAGATATTAATACACCTTCAGATAAGTCTTATAACTGGAATATTGATAAAAAATCCAAAGAAGAAATCTTTAATCAGAATGTAAATGACCAAACGGACATTTATGGTGGATATTATTAAAATTAAAAAAGCTGAATCATTAATTTGATTCAGCTTTTTTAATCTCTTCTTGAATTAAAAGTTTTATTTGATCTTTATTTTTCTTCCATTTACTTTCCCAAATTTCTATCAATGTAATTCCCCTTTCAATACATTGATTTCTTTTATTTTCATGATAACCCGGATTTCGATCTTCGTGTAATTTATGCCAGTAATCTCCATTATATTCAAAGGCTAATTTTAATTCGGGAAGATAAATGTCAAGCTCTAATTGATTATCAAGTTGATTTCTAGAATTTTTTATAATTTTTCTTGGATATATCGAATTAATATATTCAAAAAGTTCTTTTTCACCTTTAGATCTTTTTGAAGCTTTTGCACATTTAATACAGCCACTTCCATTTAAATGAATATATGCTCTTTGTCGAAAGACACCATGCCTTGGACAAATAATATTCACATAGTCATGAGCACTTTTATAGATAACTAAGGAATAATTATATTTGTCTCCATGAACTTCTCGAGCTCTTCTAATAAATTCTTCAGTTGTTAAAAATTGCTTTTCTCTTTTACATTCTGGACATTCATTGCCTTGTAAATGTGACCCTGCATGTTGTCGAAATAATCCATGCTTAGGACATATTATTGTTATATGATTTTTTACGCCATTATAAATCACTTTAGAATAATCATAATAATTTCCATGCACTTTTTTAGCTTTTTCAATAAATTCTTCTCTTGATAAAAGATCTTTTATTTTAGCACAATAAGGACACCCACTTCCATTTAAATGGCTGCCAGCCATTTGTTCAAATTTATGCCTACATTTATTACAAATAATCCAAATTTTTGATTTACAATTTACGTATATCGATATTGAATAATTATACTTATCACCATGAACTTTTCTTGCTTTTTCTATAAATTTTTCTGTTGTTAACTGTGCCGTGGGAATACATTTAGGACATCCACATCCTCTTAAATGTTCTGATGCTTTTTGCCAAAAATATCCATGCTCAGGACAACCAATTTCTATTTTTGCAAGACTACTTTTATATTCAACTCTTGAATAATCATATTTGTTTCCATGTATTACTTTGGCTTTTTTAATAAATTCTTCTTGAGTTAATTTTTTAGACATTTTATTAAATTTTAAGGGTTTCCATAGAAAATATGGAAACCCTTAAAATTGTTCGGTGTTAATTTAGTGCAATATTAAGCGCTAAATTCTGTTGAAATCACACCCGATTTAGAAGCAGTCAAGTCAATGAGAATACGTTCAGCGCTACGCGTCGGAGCTGCATATGCTGAGATACGCATTACACCTGCATCAATCTCAGTTTCTGTATTATTCCTTTCATCACAAACAAGAACATAAGAATAGATTGCTCGTTGTTCTTGCAGCGCATCAAAGGCCGGAGTTAATACATTTGTTACATTCAAACGGGTGTACAAGGTATTACCTTCAAACAGCCATTGCTTGGCAGTATCACGCAACAGCTTAAGAATATAGAGCATAGTTCTTCGGGCAGAAATTTGATCTAACGCTGAGTCGCGCTTTATCATAGTTCTAATTCCGTACAACATTGTTCCGGAAGAAGGAGATACGATAATCGGATTAAGAGAAATACGATATAAATCATCTCGTTGCTTTTGCTGAGTAGAGAAGGAAATATCAAGCACAGAACTTAATACACCATTATTCATACCAGCGGCGGCTTGCCATGGACCATATAAGGCATCCGTAGCAGCAATCTTTTGAGCGACAAATCCAGAAGCAGGAGCCCAGAATTGAGTACTGTTTACAGGATCTTGTACCTTTAAGAAATACGGATAAACAGCCATATAAGAGGAAGCTAATCCATCATATAAATGCCTGTTAGGCCAGTAGATTGAAGTCGAGAAAGAATGCTTAACATTATCCAGAGCAGTATAAGCTGCATTGACTAAGGGCATTCCAAATTGTTTTTCAATCTTATTATCCTTGCCTTCAACGGAAATTTGACGAATTGTATCACCAATGAAGAATACATCGCCTCGTCCGCCTTCTTGCTGAGCAGAAGCTAATTTTAAGAAAGCCGATTGAATAGCTCGATGATTAGCGATTACTTGTTCAGCTGCGGAAGATAATGTAGACTTACCAGTACGCATATCCGTTACACCTTGAATAACTTTGGTATCATCGAATAATGCAGCTTCTGGATCATAGCCATTCGGATATTGCTCCTTAACTTTATCTTGTTCAGTTGTTTGGCCATCCCCACGCTCGGTATCAGCCTTGACTGCAGCTTGGAGCTTTTCTTTATAGCTTCGATAAGCTGCATCCATAGCTCCGACATAGATAGTTCCCATACCGCCTTCCAACAGAAGGTCAACGTCATAGAGTTCTTCATTTTCGACTAATTCAAGGGCAGCCTCGATTTTCTTGGGAAGATTACCAATGATTTTAGAAGCATTATTAGAACGGGCATATAAACCTAACGGATACATGGAATCGCCCATTTCAAAGG
>ENA-OPEI01000101-OPEI01000101.1-human-gut-metagenome-genome-assembly--contig:-NODE-101-length-10336-cov-2.290050_pt1 | contig 10336 bp, 16 predicted proteins | sample MGYA00241297_ERZ501528 | MGnify/ENA primary metagenome ERZ501528 (study PRJEB25962, sample SAMEA2042387) | human gut metagenome | biome: human gut; feature: human-associated habitat; material: faeces...
TGTGTGATTTTCTTTCCCGTCCCATCGGTAACGTATCCGTTTCCGGTAATCAGGTTACAGCAGCCGCAGGCGCTTATCAGATGATTAATATACTTGTAAGATTTGAGGATTGAGAAAGGAAAACGCCCTGCAACGAGAAGCCATTCATAGCCACTTCGTGGCTATTTCATCGCGGCAGTCGCCGTTTTTCGACAAACAAAAAATACCCGGAAGAGTGCGAGCACTCTTCCGGGTTTTCTGCTATATTTTCTATACTTTTTATGGCTGAAATCTGCATTTTTTCGTTGGTTTTAGCTGTCCTATTTTTATTTGCAGGATTTCTTGGCACCGTTTTGGCACCGGGATGCTTATACTGTACCTTTAAACTTTCATTCCACTCTACACACCGTTAATAAATAGTCAATTTGTGTTGATTTAGTTATGTTTTTCTCCTAATCTTTTTAATATATCTTTTTTCTTTTGTCTCAACAATATATCATGACTATTTGAATAAAATGCTACGACTTCAAACGCTATTCCCAAACCATATATAGCACCCGCTATTCCCTGGCTAATATCATTATTTTTTACTATTTCATATAAAATATCAAATCGAGTACTTACTGTTCCCACAAGAATAAATATTAATCCAGTCGCAAATAAAATATTTAATTTTCTTGCTTTGTTTTTCTTTTCAAAATCAGAATATTCCGATACTTTAAGCAATGTTTCTTTTAAATTTTCTTCCTTAATCTCGCTTTTTCTTTCACCCTCAACAATTTCACGCATATCAACATCATAAAAATCTGCCAATTCTATCAAGATACTCAAATCTGGTATACTATTTCCGGTTTCCCAACGCGACACTGTTCGATTAGACAAATTAAGCCGTTCAGCAAGTTGTTCCTGCGTAAGCCCTTTTTCTCTTCTCAACTCTTTCAAAAAAATGCCTATCTTCTGCTGATTCATTTATTTCGTCTCCTTTCATTTATCATCACCGGTATATTATTTAGAATAACACGCCGTGAGGAATGTATTCTTCACCACCTAATCGCCACTTATCTAGTGAAAACTCAAATAGTTACATGCGTTTTTTATCTTTATTAGATTATAAATGAAATTTCACTTTTTCGCAATTCCACTTCACAAGTGAAGCATTCTGCAGAAGTTCTTCCAATCTTGCTCTTTCCTTATTGAAAGTAACCAGACCTTCTGAAGTAATCAGATATTTCTTTCTCTTACGAAATTCCAACTCCGCACTATAAATAGCAATCCACTCCTTCTCAAGCCAGGACTGGATTGCACCATATACAGTACCAGGGCTTAAAACAACTCTGCCTTTTGTCAACTCTTCCACTTCTCGAATAATACCATAGCCGTGATTGGGCTTTTGTACTGCTAGCAGAATATAAAAAAAGCTTCTGGAAGTTGTTTGGCCTTCTTATCCATTCACTATCCTTTCGCTTTCAAAGCATCTTCCCACCAAACAAATAGTTAATATAGAAAATACAATATTCACACCACAAGAAATTAATGCGTTATTTACAGAATACTCTAGCTTTATAATATCTCCCATCAGCAACATAGAATTCCACGCAGGAATAATATTATTTATCATACCCAAGCTTTCAATCATGGGCTTGAATCCTTCTGCTGCTGACAGTATACCTGCTACCATAAGTACCATCATTATTATTGGTGCTACATGAGTTGCCTGCTTTACATCCTTTGCAAGGGTTGAAATAATCAACAAAATGCTTGCCAAGCTAAATACCGCCATAATTGCAATCACAAACAGTAATATGTATTCGGTCACATTATAGTGAAATCCAACATCTAATTCCATTGCTTCAGCCAACTTTGGCAAAGAAACTGCCATACCAATAAATGAGGAAAGTCCTCCAATCATGGCAACAATCAACACAAAAACTGCCTTTCCTGCCGCAATACTGCTTCTTTTCACAGGTGAGATGAGCATGGTATTTAAAAATCCTCTTTCCTTGTCTCCGGCAACTGACTCTGCAGCCAAATTCATACAAACTACAAAAACTCCACATATTGACATAATAGGTATCAGAGCTGCAAGCAAATCACGTAATCCTGCATCCTCGTCCCCTAAATCATAAGTAATATCTTCGATTGCATTAACAGAAAATAATTTAGGCTGATAAGCTCCCAAAAGTGCATTTACTGTACTATACATCTTATAAGATTCTTCATTTGCAGAGTTAAACCAGATGTCGATATTGGACAACTTAGGGGTTGTACCATCAGATATCATAAAATCTTCTGGAAATACCACAACCAATGCACAATTCTTTTCTTCAATATCTTTCTTTAGGCTTTCCACCTTATCTAATGTAGTACTTTTCAGTTTTAGCTCATTTAATTCTTCAACCATATATTCAGGTGCATTTACATAATAGGCTATTACATTATCTTCAGATTCACTCGTTGATGTGGTTTCTTCTGATGCAACTAAAATCATTGCATACCCAAAAACAATTATAAAAGGTATAAACAAAATTTGAAATAGCACTACCTTATCGGAAAAACTTGCCTTTAATTCTTTCTTCACTACTGTCCATATATCTCTAAAATTCATTACTATTTACCTCCCTGTTCCTTTGCCTGATAATTGAAATAAAAATCATAAAAAGCATCCTCTAAAGATTTGCCCTGTCTCAAATTTTCAAGGATATCATTTACTACAATCTTACCTTCAATAATCACAGCTGCTCTATCACAAACACGCTCGACTAAATCAAACAGATGGGTAGAAATAATCACACATTTACCTTTTTCCTTCATTTGCAAAATAAAATCACGCACATCCTTTGCTGCAATAATATCTAGACCGTTAGTAGGTTCGTCGAAAATAATAAACTGTGGATCATGAATAACAGAAATCACCAAGGAAACCTTCTGGCGCATGCCTTGTGATAACTTGCTGATTTTAGTATCTGCGTAGGATGTGATACCAAAGCTTTCAAACAGTTCTTCTTTACGTTTTTTTGCGACTTCTTTAGGGATATGGTACAACTGCGCGAAAAAGTCAAACATGTTACTGGCAGTGGACTTCATATCCAACTTTAAGTCTGTAGTAAGAAATGCAAACTTAGAACGTACCACTTCCGGGGACTTCACTGCACTGATATTATTATAGAATATATCTCCTTTGTCCGGCTTAATCAATGTTGCCAGCATTCTCATAGTAGTAGTCTTACCAGCACCATTTGGTCCTAAGATACCGAACACCTCTCCTGACTTAGTCTCGAAACTGATTCCATCTACTGCCACCTTCTTGTTACTTGGTAATTCCAATTTTTTCTGTTGTACCTTGCTGATTTGGAAAGTCTTCACCAAATTTTCTACTCTTAAAATTTCCATTGTTTTATGTTCTCCTTTATATTTAAAACCTATTTACTGAATTGCCCTATTTTTCTTTTTCTTAACGGCACTTCATGGTTATTATTGTAAAAACCAATAATCTCAAAAAGCAGAGCAAGAGAACATAATGCACCATTAACAAATTCAGATATGTTTTCGCCTAATAAAATTGATAAACCTCCAAACTGCCTATCTAAAATAGTAAGAAGCAAGCATAAACCACCACAAATAAAATAACGATTTAACTTCTTCCGTTTTTCATCTTTCTTCATATTGGAATACTCTGCTACCTTAAGTAATGTCTCTTTTAAATCTTGTTCCATAATCTTTCTTTTCCTTTCTTCCCTTAATTGTTCTGCATGGTGTTCTTACATAAGTTCCTTTATCGTGTTGCCTCCTTTCACCAATAGATTATTTTATTAGCAGGCATAACAACACGACAGAATTTAAGAATTACCATATTTTCAGCAACTAGACACCCTTGTCTAGTCCAAAAGTCAATATCATACATCCGATATTTTTTATTATCCCTATCATAGCAGGCACGGCCTATTGGCTGGACACTTATTCAAAAAATTTTTATGTTAAAATGCGGAGCATTACACTCCGCACCCACATTACACATATGCTGGCTCTCTTAACACGATTTTCTCTATCGAACTTTTCGCATTTTTCATCAGACCTACCCACTTCATCTGGTCGATAGCTTTTAATTCGTCTGTAATACCCCCCGAGTTCCATCTACTCCTATCTGGCACCTTTATCATTCCTATAATGGTAGCTCTGTCGATTATTTTCTCGTTCCTTTACTTCCTGCGTCTTTCTTTGCAGCTTTACTTTTAAGCTGTCCGGTTCTACCTTATTTCCGGTCTGTTGTTCCCATTTTGTAACTGCCGACTGATAATCTGTATATTCCGCTTTCCCCTGGGCAATCTGTCAATTTCACTTCTTGCACTTTCAAGCTGTTTTTCCAAATTATTTATTTCATTTTGTATGCTTTGTAAAATGTGAATACCTCCCATAATAATCTTTGTTTTTCTCTTGTTAACTCGCTTTTTCTCACATTTTCATTTCTTCATAGAGATATTTTCTAAGTCTATGTCATTCCCCTTGGCCATGAATCAAGGATATACGGATGTTTAGGGTACACAAAACAAGACGTCGTCTTATTCTGTTATGATCGGCCTTTCTTCCCCCAACTCCTTACGGCAGCCTAACCTCCCATGTCATACGGGATCTCCTTTACTTCAGGGTCCTTAATTCCTTCGTTCTGCTTATCCATAAAGGGGCGTCATGATGCTCCATTACTGAGTCTCTGCTCTGATGGTAAGAAATCTGACTTGGCTCTCTATGTTTATGAATTTCTTCTGTTCCTTTCAGCACCTTGCGGCGGACGTCTCCTGAATCTCACAGTTGTTCTTCTTATGCTGCCTGCGGCTGCCTGTGAATATCTGAAAGCAGCTTCTGCGAATCATAGGTCACTCCATTTGCCAGGATGGCATAAAAGACTCTTATCAGCTTACAGCTGATGGCAATCACGGATTGTTTCTTCTTGAGCGGATTGTTCGCTCTTGTCGTGTAATACTCATGCAATGACTTAAACTCTGGGTTCTTCGCTATCAGCGGAATTGCTGCATTGAACAGTACTGCCCGCAGCTTACTCCGACCTCTTTTGCTTATGGTCGTCTGTCCTTTGTGCTTTCCAGAGCTGTTCTCCCGTAATGAGAGTCCTGCCAGCTTTTGTATCTGTCTGGGTGATTCGAAACGCCTCACATCACCCACTTCTGCCAGAAATCCGGCTACCGTGATCACTCCTATACCTTTGATGGCAAGCATCTGCTCGCTCTCGGGTATCTTCCTGCACAGCTTTTCTATCTCCTCCATAACGGCGTCCAGCTGTGCCTTTTTGTATTCGTAATCCTCGAGCAACAGTTTCATTTCATACCGGGCCGCCGAAGAGCCTTTCTTTAAGCCGATGCTGCGTTTTGCTGTCTCACACAGGGTCGTTGCCCTTTTCATTCCCACAGCCCTAAGCTTTGCATCACGCCAGATTTGATTGATTTTCTCGGCTCCCAGTTCCACGATTGCTTCCGGAGTACAAACTTTCTTTAGAAGCAGCATACTGCTCTGTGCTTCATAGTCCCCAAACACATCTGTGTACTCGGGGAAATATATGGCGAACCATCTGGCAAATCTGTTTTTGATCTGGGTCATCTCCCTGATGAGTCTCTTACGATTGGCCACCATAATTCTTAAATCAGCATACACACCATCCGGTGTATATGGTGCAGAATACCGCCCCTCGGTAACCAGCTTTGCGATCACCTTCGGATCCTTCCTGTCATTCTTGCTTTGGCTGTTGTCATCCAGTTCCTTGGTCTGCTTTACCGCATAAGGGTTAACCATAACCAGGAGGATGCCCTCATCCTCAAGATAAGCGCCAAGGTCAAACCAGTAATGACCTGTCGGCTCGATACCTACGATTGCATCCAGCTTCTTATACTTGTCCTGTAAATGCTGCATCCATGCTTTGAAAGATTCAAATCCTTCTCTGCTGTTGCTGAACGGAAAGACTTTCTCAAGCTCAATGCCTCTCCAGTCAAATGCCCTGGCGTACTGTGTCGTGCTTCCGATATCGATTCCAACTACCAAAGTTGATTCTTTTACTTGATTGATTTTTTCATTCTGCTTATAATTCATTTGTGGGTGTCTCCTTTGAACAATGATTCTTATTAACCGCCAAGTTAACAATCATTATTCTATGGGTGGCACTCATTTTTTGCAAACCGGTTATTTGTTACTTAACAGGAATGCTCCATTTTTCTAATGTTAAAGTTAATATGTAAGAAATTATAGAAAGCAAAGCTCTCTTTTGGATATTAGGCCATATATAAAAAGAAAACAGCTAAGTATATTACTTAGCTGTTTAAGATTGAATGCATTTTATACATTATCGACAATATAAGAGTAATCGTATTTAATAAATTCTTCAACTTCTTCTTTCGTCATTTTTTTAGCCATCTTAGTGATTGTCCGGATGTTATTCACGCAGATATTAATGATTTCTTCTTCTGAAGAATTTCTGGGTGTATTCCAGTCTTTGGAAATGTCCCATCTCATGTATTCTGAACATGACATTATTTTTTTATTGCTGCAATCCAAAAGAGCATATTTAATAGTTCCGTCAGCCGAAATATCAACAAACAACTTCCCATCATTGTTATCTTGTAATTCAAAAAGATATTCATTAATATTATATTTCTTATTGAAATAAATATCCCGTTTATACTCTTCAAAAATATCAGAACTGATAACGCAGTCAATCATATCGAAATTTGTATCAAAAATTCTGGGGATTTTATCCTTATTAAACCATAAATATTCATAGTTTTTCTTCAGCCACTCTATTCCATATCTTGCCCTACTTATCATTCTTTCACCGTAGTTCCACTGATAATATCTTGCGATTAATTGTTTCTGATTATCTTTTTCATATCTTATAAAAATTTGTGAACGCTGTCCCATATTCTTTTCTCCTATCTTTTTTGAATTTATATTGCAGTTATATCTCTGAAAATAATACTTCTTCATCTACGAATTTGCTCAGATAAGTTTTTTATTTTTATTAACTGTTGTAGGTGTACGTTGCCAGCATACTAATAAGCTGCCACATAACGCTTGTTTTTTCTTTCTGTGTCATTGGCAATTCATAACATGCTTTATCATCCTTTTCTCCATAATTACAAATAGCCTGAATGGATAATTTTTGCCTCTTTGTATCAAATAAGAGATAAAAATTATAATATACTTCATTTTTATAGTTGCAGCCAACTAAATCCGTATATCCAAGCTTTTTCCGGATATTATTTGTAATATGAATCAATTCATTGGTTGTCCAAAGGGCGATGTTTCCTTCGTGGGCATCAGATGAAAACTGTAAAAAATCCCTGTCAATAAAATCTGTTCCAATATTTTCGTATCTCAATTTATTTTCCTCCCTAAAAATAGTCTCCTTTTATCTGTTATTTATATGGTTAATATGTAAGAAAAAGAAAAATGGAAATCCCAATATTGGATTTCCACTTTTTGCACTGAATTGCAAAAACTATGTATTTTTAGTACTTTTTGCAATGTGATGTATTTTATCTCCATTCCAGACCGAATACAGATACGTAATATTCTCTTGCCATAATATCGTCAGGAGATTCTTCAACAGTAATTTTTCCTATACCATGGTCCGGCTCTCGCCAGTAACGGGCAATTGCTTTTTCTCCACGGAAATCTGTGAGAATATCACCTTTCTTTACTTCTTCGCCGGTTTCTTTATATACTAATTTCATAAATGTTATCCTCTCTTTTCGTTTATTTTGAGCTATTTCCAATCTTCGACCGTTACCCCTACTGCTAATACATGAACATCTCCATATATTCTTCTTAATTCGTCAACTGCGTTTTGGGGATTATTCGATACGGTAAAGTATGTTCGAAGTTTTTCATTCGAATCTTTGTAGACAATCTGATAATTGAACATTTTTATCTCCCTTTATCTATTATTTATATGGTTAATATGCAAGAAAAAAGAAAAACAGAAATTCCATATTGGAATTTCTGTCTTAATTCATAGATAAATCTTATTTTATTACCTATTACTATTTGATAATCCGTTTCAACCTATCGTTTACAAACTGATATGTTTTATTTCCAGTTGTTACAAAGATTTACTTTCAGTTATTGTCTGCTCTTTCGTATATATAATATACGGAGCATGTTAGTCTGTAATTTTTCCATTATTTTGCATTTCTTTTAATTCAGACAAAGCAGCATCAATACTTTCTATATAAGCATCATTAATTTCATGCTTATTAGAATTTTCTGCTTTAATTTTAGAATCAATCAAAACTGATACAATTGTTTCAAAAGCCTTTTTTGTCATGTCTTTATCCTTATCTTTCTTTTATTCTACTTGTTATGTTTTAATTTTGATGTTTCTTATTTTTTCTGCAAGAATAGCAGCGGCAAGGTGCCTTCATGTTCTTATCAGTAAACCAGGCTCTTTCTTCATCCGTTTGCCAGAAATATTCTCCACATTCCTTACATTTTTTAACATCTTTTAAGTCATTTGCGTTGTAATCTTCTGCAGCACCATCCGCAAATATCTTTTTGTCAAACCATACTACAGTTGAATCATCCGGCATAATCTGAACTTCTGTTGCGGTCTCATCTGTCACAAACTTGCTTCCATTAAAATAAATCCTGTATCCTAACATATTAATTACCTTTACCTTTCTGCTTCTCCATTTGACTATAGTTATCATTAATATGACAGAAAAAGAAAAACAGAAATTCCATATTAGAATTTCTGTCTTGAAAACAAATAAATTTTAGTCTTGTTCCGGTACTTTATACATTATCGGTAGTGCTGTTAATGGATATTTTATAACATCATTCGCATACGGAAAATAATTTCCAACACAATTTTGTCTGCCATATCTGTTTTTGTCACTTCTTAGTTTCTATACATCTCTTTTGATATAGCTTTCAGAACATCGCTACCACTTGTCTGATAAATCATTTCTCCATTTCTCCAAATTTCAAATACTGGATAATCTTCATTTGCATCGAAATCTTCACAAATACTTGTACGAATTTTGTTTATGTCTTCGCTAACACAAATTGTTTCATTACCGTCATATCCTTGTTTTGATAGCACATATATTTTCATATTTATTCCTCCTCATTGTTTTTACTCATTTCTCTTCACTACTTTTCTAAGAAATCTTAGTTTCATTTGGTTAAATAATACACTGAATAACTTTGTACCCCATTTTATCTAAACCGTATTCAGATGATTTTAATTCACAATTACCTGTCAACATATCAAACGTAAAATCAGATATAATACTGAATTTTGTTTTAGTATCATTCTCGATTTCATCTATTGCGTTGTCAATTATCTTGTTTCTTTCCTTTTCATCTGTGATACCGTATAGATTATTTACCAATCGTTTTGCGTAATACTTTGACCTTTCGATTAAGTATTCTACATATTCATCAGCTGATTCTTTTGTATCAAATATCATAGGACTTCTGTCTTCATCAAATACAGATATTCGTTCATTTTTATTGTTGAGTATTGAATATCCATAAAAACTGTTTTTATATCCACATTCGATTGCCCAGCCAAACTCAGTGTCTTTCCACCCGTCAAGCGATTTCTTTCTTAATTCTTCTCCGATTGTTCTATCAAGAAAATATAATACGCTGTCATGTCTTCCAAATGACTGTATTGACTTAATACAATCTCCGTTTCCAGATTTAATCATATCAACGGCATCTTTAATTCTTCCTGAGAAAGAAAATCGTAAACAACTTTTGTAGTTTGTGTTTAATTCGTTATCTACTTCAAAATATTTTCCATACTGTTCATTAATTTGAATTATTTTCTTCCTTGAACCGTCTGCAAAAATTGCATATTCGTTTACTTTTCCATTTTCTAAACATTTGGCTATTCTAAATTTTTTCATAATTATTTTCTCCAATCCTTTTTATAAAATTTGTTTTTATAAACTCCATTTGACTATAGTTATCATTAATATGCGAGAAAAAAGAAAAACAGAAATTCCAATATGGAATTTCTGTCTTAATTTTTATCAAATTGAATTTAACTCATTCTTGATAAGCCGTCTTCAATTTTATTCTTAAGCATTTCTGCACAGGCCTTACATAAAGGCAATTCATTATCTCTCAATGCTGAAGTATTTGTGATTACAAAATTAGCCTCAGCATCACAAATTATGCACCAATGATATCCTTTTGAAACCTTAATACTCTTATAAAGCTGTTCCCTTGTCATAATCTTTTCTGCCATATTTTTATTTCTCCTTTTGACTCATATAGTTATTATTAATATGACAGAAAAAGAAAAACAGAAATTCCAATATGGAATTTCTGTCTTAATTCATAGATA
>ENA-OPEI01000102-OPEI01000102.1-human-gut-metagenome-genome-assembly--contig:-NODE-102-length-10210-cov-1.278877_pt1 | contig 10210 bp, 10 predicted proteins | sample MGYA00241297_ERZ501528 | MGnify/ENA primary metagenome ERZ501528 (study PRJEB25962, sample SAMEA2042387) | human gut metagenome | biome: human gut; feature: human-associated habitat; material: faeces...
CCTTCTACAAGTAATCTTTTGCTTTCATTGTCTCCTTTCTTAAGACTTTTAAATAATAATACCATTTCTTCATGTGCAAGACTTCTAAGACTACTTGTGTTAATACCTGCTATTTCTACTTTATTTTTTGCCATAAAAAATTCCTTTCAACAATATATTGAAAGGAATCTTGATTTTTTATTCACTTTTTAATCTAATTTTATATTTTTAGCAAGTACATCAAGAACTGCTTTATCAGTTACTTCTTTAACAAAGAACTTACCATCCTTATCTACTTTTTCTAAAAAAGCAAAATCATTTGTGAAGTCTTCTCCATCAGGAGTAGTTAGAGCACCTAGAAAATATGTAACACCTTTATAAGAAGCTTGTCTTAATACAAAGTATTGTTTTCCACTTTTAAGTGCTAAAATTTGATTAGTTAAATTATTCATTCTTTTTTCCTCCTTTAACTTACATTCCTTTAGTGTATGAATCAGTTGTTGCATTATTTAATGTGTCAGTATTTTCAAACATGCTTGACCAGTCAAAACTAACATCATCAAATGCATCATTTAAATCTTTATTTTCTTCATCACTAAGTTCTGGGTTATGATATTGATTATCTTCTGCAGGAGTTTGGTTTGGAGTACTTGGTGTAGTTGTATGATCTGGTGTGAAGTCTCCTTTATCAACAATTACTGTATCTCCATCTTTATTTAAATCAGCACTTCCGATTGTATTGTCATTTTTATCATAGATAGTTCCATCATATGATACTCCGTTTCCAGTTTCATTACTTACTACTGTTTCACCTGGATTTAATGATGCTACTACATCTTTATCTGGTGTTGGGTCTGGTGTTGGAGTTGGAGTCGGAGTTGGTGTAGGTGTTGGAGTTGGCTCTGGTGTTGGAGTATTATTTCCATTACCATTTCCATTTGAACTTCCATTTCCGCCTATGCTACTATTTCCGCCTCTATTTTCTGTTTTATCTTCGTCCTCTTCTTTTTCATCATCTTTATCTTTGTCTTCATCTTCATCAAGATCTAAATCTTCGCGTTCATTCATATCAGTTAATGTTTCATTAATACTTGTAGCTGTATCATTTAATTTATGAATATCACTATCAGTATGTCCTGTATGATATGCTGTTCCAAGTGTTGCGATTGCTACTACGAATACAGCAGCTTTCTTTAATACATCACCTATCTTTTTCCATAAACTTGGTTTTGGATTAGTGATTGCTACTACTTCGTCTTCTTCTTCCTCTGGTTCAGTTTGTTCTGGCTCAGTTTGTTCTGGCTCTGTTGTTTCTTCAGGAAGTGGTTCTGGTAATGGTTCAGTTTCATCACTTACTCCACCTACTGGTACAGGAATTGGACTATTTAATGATTCTTCATCTTCTTCAGTGTTTTCTGCTGGTAATTCTTCTGGAAGTTCTTCTGGAAGTGGCTCTGGTAGAGGTTCTGCAGTTTCTTCTCTTGGAGCATCTAATTCAGCAGGTAGTGGTTCAACTTCAGAAGTTACTGGAGCAACTGGAGCAACTGGAACAACTGGTGTTTCTTCAGGAAGTGGTTCTGGTAGAGGTTCTGCTACTTCTTCTCTTTCAGGTTCAACTGAAATAGGTTTAACTTCTTCATTTTTAGTTTCTTCATGAGCAACTTCACGAGTTTCATTTACAGCTGGAGAAGTAACACCATATTGTAAATCTCTCATTGTTCTATATAATGAAGCCTTTCTACTATTTAATTCAGTAACTCTTAGCCTATCACTTTCAAGTTCTTTTAATAAATCATTGTATAATTTCATGAAACTTTCAGATTTTTCTAGTTCTGGACCTCTTTGTACATTTACAATTGCTTCATTTTTTTCAATTCTCTTTTGAATTTCTCTTAATTCTCTTCTAATTTCAATAGTTTCTCTGCCACTTTCTAAATATCTAGTATTTTTACTTTCTAATATTCTATTAAGTGCATTAACTCTATCATATACTGTGTCAGTAATTCTATCAATTATTGTTCTTTCTTCTTCTGTTAGTTCACTATGACTTTCATCATAATTCCAAGCAGCATCTTTAACAGAGTCAAATGATTCGATCATTTGACTAAGTTCTTTGATACCCATATCATTTGAATCAATATTAATTGCTTCATATTGATCTAATAAATTATCTAATCTGTTTTCTAATGTATTTAATTCATTCATGGACTATTTAGCCTCCTTTTTATTTCTAATTAACATTTTTACTTTATATTTTAATTCTCCATTAGACATTATATCTTCTAGTTTTTCTACTTTATATCCTTTATCATTATAGATTTTTATCATTTCTGGTAAAGTTACATATTCAGTTCCAATTTCTTCAAAACTATTTTCATTAGTACCTTGAATTTCTTGTAATTTGATTTTTGTTTTACTTTCTATTTTTCTATATCTTGCTGATGCAGGCTTTTTAGCACTCCAAGATGTAAATTCAGTCCACTTAGAGTCTTTTGTTTTAGTGGCATCTGGATAACCACTTGGAGCAGTTGCACTATATCCACTTACTCTCTTAGCACCTTCTTTATACCACTTATAAGCAGTAGCTTTAGTACTTTCATCCATTAAAGCACCTTTAACTGGAGCTTCTGTATAATATACTTTTTCATCTTTAGCATTGCTCTTTCCTGATGGATAATATGTCTTAGTTCCACCAGTTACTTTATACCAGTAATAAGCAGCCAATCTAACACAAGTATATTTTTCATTTGATGTACATGCAGTATTATTTCTACTTACAACACATCTACCAATTTTTGCTCCTTCTTTACCTTTAATGATGTCTTGTTCAGTTGGTGAATTACTTTTTACACAAGAATCAAATTCATCAATTTGTTTTGGGAAGTTCCTACTATCACCAGTTCCACATTTTTCAAGTGAATACTTAGTATATTTTCCATCACTACTTTTACATACATAATAATGTTTTACTGGATAGCTTCTTTCATATGCTACTTGTTCGCTTTCTATATCTTTATTTGGATATCCAGCCGGAGCAGTAACACTAAATGATTTACTTCCATTCTTCATATAATATTCTTTTGTACCACTTGTAGAAGTGTACCATTTATATGCTGTAGCTTTATCACTACTTAAGTTAAATCCATCTGCAGGAGATACTGTATAATATTCTTTTACATCTTTAGCATTTGTTTTAGTACCAGTGCTTGTGTAATAAATCTTATCAGTTAAATTCCAAGTATATTGTAAATCCCTATATCTATAATACTTAGTTGTTTTCAATGTTTTATAAGTATTATATTTGATTTCATCTTCCCATAGTTCTTCTACTTTTCCAAGTTTTTGATCACCTTTCTTAAGAACCATAGGTAAATACTTAAAGTCTATATATGATTTATCAGCAATAACATCATTTATTGTTCCTTCTTTTGATTCATCATATTCTTTGTCAGATTCTTTATCGGTACATACTAGCCAAGGTACAAAATGTAATTTTTCATTTTCAAGTCTACATACTTTAACAATAGTTGTTTCATTATTACATTTACTGAATTCATCTGGATTAACAAGTCCTCTTTCACCTAATGTTTTTAAATCAACATTTACACAATCACCAATTGCCTTAGGAAGTTCATTAGTATTATTATCAAAATACTTCTTTCCTGCTTCTAAAAGTACATCTTCATATACAAATACAGCTTTAGTAGTGGATGGCGTATCATTTGGTTTCTTCTTACCACAACTCTTTAATAAGAATATAACTAATAATATAGCAATAATGATTAAAACAATAATAAGTATTCTTTTTCTAATGACGCTACCTTTATCATCATCATCATAACTATCTTCATAGCCATAATCTTCATAATTATTTGACATATATATTCCTCCAATTCCTTTTATGTCTATACTAAATGTATTTTATCACAATTAAATGGTAAAAAACAAGATAAATTAAAAAATATGAAATGATTTTTTCATATTTTCATAAGATTTTTTAACTTTTTAATAACTTTCTTCTCAATTCTTGATATATATGACTGTGAAATAGATAATTTATCAGCTAGTTCTTTCTGCGTTAATTCCTTATGTCCACCAAGTCCATATCTAAATTCTATTATTTCTCTATCTCTATCATCTAAGTTTTTAATCTCCTCTTCTAAAGTTGTTTTATCTTCTTGACACTCTATTGACTTATGAACAATATCTTCTTCAGTACCAAAAACATCTTCTATTTTAAGTTCATTACCTTCACTATCAAAATTAATTGAATCTTCAAAACTTACTTCTTTAGTTCTTCTTTTATTTTTTCTTAAGAACATTAATATTTCATTATCAATACATCTTGATGCATATGTAGCAAGTTTTATATTTTTATCTGTATTAAATGTATTTATTGCTTTCATCAATCCTATTGTTCCAATTGATATTAAATCTTCAAGTCCTACTCCTGTATTTTCAAATTTCTTAGCAATGTATACTACTAGTCTCAAGTTTCTTTCTACCAATGTTTGCCTAACACTCTCATCTCCATTGGCCAATTTTTCTAGTATCTCTGTTTCCTCTTCGCTAGTTAATGGTGGAGGCAATGTTTGACTTCCTCCTATATAATATATTGGAAAATTGCCTTCTTCATCGTTTCCAATATATCGTACATATAATGTATTTATACTATTTTTCAATAATTGTAATAAGTTCATCACTTTCGCTCCCTTCTAATAAGTCTAGTCCAAATAATGCAGAGTAGTTATTTCCTAACTTTTGCATTGAAATTCCAATAATAATATTTTCTCTTTCTTCAACTTCTTCTTTTTCTATTATAATTTTGTCTGCTTTTATTCCTAGCATTAGCCCATTTTGTTTTCCCATTGAAGAAAATGGCAATATTTTTAGCCTACTATAATACTCATTATTGAATGATATTTCTTCACCTCCTATTATTTTTTCTATGTTGTCCAATAATTCGGCTGGTATTATAGAATATAACTTTTCTTTTTCTACTATAATTACTGGTATTTTAGATATTGGATCTCTAAGCAAATTTCCAGTATCCAGCATTGCACTAACTTCTTCTTCTTTATCAAATATCTGTATCTTTATTTTGTATATCATATCTTTCTTTTTTAGCTTTGTTTTTATTATTTTAAAAGCAATATTAGTTATAATAAATCCTACTATTCCTCCTAATAATGCTATTTTTATTGGATATGTACCTATGTAGACTCCGTTTTTCATGAGTACATCTTGAGGTTTAACAAAATAAAGTAATGCAAATGCACAGCCTCCAAATACAAATGAAGTCAAATAAAATATCACCAGTTGCTTAGCTAACTTTTTAAGTTCCTTTGGATTTAACGCTATATATACCATAATTACTGAAAGTATTATTTTAGTTATTAAATTTGAGTAGAATGGTAATATGTCTAGATATGCAACTACAGCATATATCCCTCCGTACGAAGCTTGATATTATTAATCTCCATTGTTTAGTTTTTATTTTCATAATGTAACTAGTTGCAAATAAAATTATGTAATTCATACATAGATTTTCCAAAAGTACTACATCTAGATATATAGTCATTAAAAATACCTCACTATATTGAAAATTATACTACCTTATATTTAAAAAGTGTGTCATTTTCTAGTGGCGAATCGAAGAAATATTCTACAAAAAAATGCAAACTCCAAATAGAGTTTGCATTTTTCGATATTTTTTATTATTTTCTTCTTAAAAATGTTGGTATTTCTAAGTTTTCTTGAGGATTTGAACTATCTGTTGGTGTTGGAATAGAATTTAATTTTTTATCCCATGCTCTATCTATGATGTCACCTACTGCTAAAGTATTTGATAATGGTCCTTCTTCCTTTTCAAATCCTGTTGCAATAACAGTGATTACTATATCTTCATCAAGACTTTCATCAATTACAGCACCAAATATAATATTTGCTTCTGGGTCTACATTTCTTTGAATTAGTTCTGCTGCAGTATTTACTTCATGTAATCCTAAATTGCTTCCACCTGTAATGTTAATAATAACTCCTCTTGCACCTTCAATCGAAGTTTCAAGTAATGGGCTTTGTACAGCTTGTTTTGCTGCGTCTTCAGCTCTGTTTTCTCCAGATGCTCTACCAATACCCATATGTGCCATTCCTGTATTTAACATTATAGTTTTTACATCTGCAAAATCTAAGTTTACAAGACCTGGGATTGCAATTAAGTCTGATATACCTTGTACACCTTGTCTTAGCACATCATCAGCCATTTTAAAAGCTTCTACAATTGAAGTTTTTCTATCAATTACTTGTAATAATTTATCATTTGGAATTACTACTAAAGTATCAACTTTTCCTTTTAAACTTTCAATTCCACGTTCTGCTTGTGATAATCTTTTCTTTCCTTCAAATGTAAATGGTTTTGTTACAACACCTATTGTTAATATTCCCATTTCTTTTGCGGCTGCTGCAACTATTGGGGCTGCTCCAGTGCCTGTTCCTCCACCCATTCCGGCTGTTACAAATACCATATCTGCTCCGCGTAAAGCTTCTGCGATTTCTGTTTTGCTTTCTTCTGCTGCTTGAGCTCCAATATCTGGATTAGCTCCCGCACCTAAACCTCTTGTAATTTTTTCTCCTATTTGTATTTTAGATGCTGCTTTTGAAAGTAGTAAAGCTTGTCTATCTGTATTTACTGCAATAAATTCTACGTTTCTAATGCCAGATTCAACCATTCTATTTACAGCATTATTTCCTGCTCCTCCTACACCAATTACTTTGATAGTAGCAGTTCCATCTAACATTGTGTTTTCTTCACTGTTATTATCCATTAACATATTGTTCATTCCTCCTAATTCTTACCTTAATATATATTTAAAATTAAAATCTATGAATAAAAGAATTCTTTAATTTTTTCCATAATGTTTTTTAAAATGTTTTCATTTGAGTTATTGTCTATACTACTTCCAACAGTTTTTGCAAATGGTCTTGAAGCCACATATTTAACTAATGCATATGCTGTTCTGTATTCTGGTCTTACTACACTAATCAATCTTCCTGTTGCTATTTTTACTGGAATATTTAGTGTGATTTTTCCAGCAACATCACTTTTACTAATGTTAGTAATTCCCTGTCCTGTTAAAATAACATTGTTGATCTTTGACTTGATTCCCTGTGCAGTAATGTCTTTATTAACTAATGCAAAGATTTCTTCTATTCTTGCTTCCATAATTTCAATTAATTGTGAACTTTTAATTACTCTTTTACTATTTTCATCTTTACAAGTAGTAAGTAAAATTTCGTTATCATTATCTATAAATGATTTTAAAGCTAAACCATATTGTTTTTTTAGTTTTTCTGCTTCTTCCTCACTAATATTTAACACCAATGCGATGTCATTTGTAATGTTGTCTCCTCCTAAAGGTATTGTGTTGGTATAGACGAAACTTGTTCCATTAAACACACCAATTTCTGTATTTCCAGCTCCAATATCTAATAACATTACACTGTCATTTAATTCATTTGCATCAAGTGCTAATGTTCTTTGTGCTAATGTTATTGGTACTAAGCCATCAATATCTAAGTCAGCTTTTTTAAATATAGAAGCAATTTGTTTCATATATTCTTTATCTGCTAAAATAACCTCTGCTTTTAATGTAAAACTTCCACTTAGACTTCCAACTGGATCTGAAACATTTCTTCCATTTTCTAAAATAAATTGGCTTTCTACAACATCAATAATTTGTTTTCCTTCCGGTACATCTATATCTTTTACTTGCATTATAGCCGATACGACATCTTTAGCAGAAATTCCAGCATATCTATCTTTTGCTTCTTTTACTATACTATTTTGTACTATAGTAATATATTTTCCTGGTATAGTAACATAAGCAGAATTTATTTTTATGTCAGCTTCTTCCTCTGCGTCTTTAATTAAATGATGTATAGAACTTGCTATTTCATTTTCATCTATAATTTTTCCTTTTTTTATTCCACTACATTTATGAGTAGCTGTACAAATGACTTCAATTTGATTAAAATTGTTAACCTCTCCAATTACTAAACTAACCTTTGAAGTCCCTATATCAATTCCAACAATTATATCTCCAATTGCCAAGGTTCATTCCTCCAATTTTGCTTCTCTTAAAGATTGTTTGTCATCTGTTTTTTATGCCTAAAGAATATTACATTTTTTCAAAAATGTCAATAGATTTGTAATAATTTTGTAATATTTTCGTAACAATTATGAAACATTGTTTTTTTGTGTCGTCTTTTTGTCCCATTTTTCCAAATAGTAACGTCTAATTATAGCTAAATTATTAAACATTCTTCCTACAAACACAACTATTGCTGCGAGGTAAATATCTACATTTAGTTTTTGCCCTAAGTAAGTAAGTAGTATTGATAAAATTGCATTTCCAAAAAATCCTGTTACAAATATTTTTAAATCAAAATTCTTTTTTAATGTTGATGAGATCCCTCCAAATACAGAATCCAATGCTGCAATAATAGCAATAGCTAAATACCCTGAGTATGTATATGGAACTATTGGAGCATAAATTCCTATAACTGCTCCTAAAATACATCCAATTACAATTGCAATAAAAATCATGGCTTGTTTGCTCCTTCCTTCATATATTTTATTTCCATTTCTCCACTATACTTTAAGATTTTTATATTCTTCCCTGTTTCTAATTTAACGTTTAATCCAACAGCTTTTGCTTTATCAATATAACCACTATCTTTTAAGTTTAGCATACTTGATAAATAAGTTTGATTTCCTATAGCTTTTATTACATATGGAGATGTTATTCTTTGTCCTTTTATCAACATCAACACTCCATCAGGTTGAGCAACATATGTAGAACCAAGTATTCTAACATCATTTATAGATATTGCCTCTGCCCCCGCATATCTTAGTTCATTTATAAGTTCTAATAAGTCACGATACTTAACATCTCTCTCATTTGTGCTTGATAACGTTATTATTACGCCTTCACCATATACGTCTGTTTTTCCCAATATCATATTTGATTCTTCTAAATCTTTATCTACTAGTTCTGACGCTTCTCCATTTTGTTCTATTTTTTGCTGATATTCGTCAATCGATTTTTGATTGGCTTCTAATTGTTTTGCAGTTTCCTCATATTTGCTTTTCCATTCTGAAATTGCTGTTCTCAGTTCAGCTTCTCTCATGTTTTCAATTTCCGTGATATCTGTTTCTTCAATAGTTCTGAATTGCATAAACATTACAGCAAATAGTACTAAACATACCCCACAAATAATCATAGTCATTATAACTCTGTTTTTCATCTCTTTATCCAAAGCTTTTTTCACCTCTATTTTTCATTTTTCATGTATTTATAACTAATAACTCCAGTATACTTTTCAACTGTCAAATTATCTGATTGAGTAGTCTCAACTATAACCCCAGCTTCATCTAATATGTATAGATATCCTCCTATCATTGTAAGTGAGCCATATAACAAACCTTGTGAACCTATTGCTTTTATTGTAAATGGTGAGCTTACTCTTTGTCCATTTATTTTAATTACATTTCCTTCACAAGTTATTGCAGTCGTTTGAACTATTCTCTGTCCATTTACTGATATTGCTTCTGCCCCTGCGTTGTTGAGAGCATTTATTACTTCAATTAAATCGTCATAATGAACTATTTGTGAACTTGGATCTAGAGCTTCACTCCCATTTTTTAAAATTCCAGTATTATTATCTGCTAATTTTATTAATAATCCTTCTCCTTTTACCTCTTGTAAGCCAAGTAGCATATTATTCTTTTCGATTTCTTCCTGTTTTGCCTGTGATTTTGTATCATTTTGAGTTGCACTTTTTCTTATTTCTTCAAGGTCTTTGTTTGATTTCGTAAGTTCCTCATAAGCATTGTCATATCTTTCTTTCCATTTCAGTACTTCATCTCTTAATCCATTTTCTTTAAGTGATTGTGATACAGTTGATGTTGTATTTTCAACAGTTTTTAGTTGAACACATATGGCAACTGTTAATATAAAACACATCAAAACCGTTCAAAAATGAACTGAATAATAAAACGAAAGAGAGGAGGCATTTGCTTATGGAGAACAAACGATTTTTAACAGCGCAGGATGTCATGGAAATGCTAGACGTATCACTATCCTATGCATATAAGCTGATACGGCGGCTGAATGCAGAACTTGGGTCGGAAGGATTTGTGACAATAAAAGGGCGTGTAAGCACGCAGTAT
>ENA-OPEI01000110-OPEI01000110.1-human-gut-metagenome-genome-assembly--contig:-NODE-110-length-9857-cov-1.915629_pt1 | contig 9857 bp, 8 predicted proteins | sample MGYA00241297_ERZ501528 | MGnify/ENA primary metagenome ERZ501528 (study PRJEB25962, sample SAMEA2042387) | human gut metagenome | biome: human gut; feature: human-associated habitat; material: faeces...
GGGAAATCATGCGACGCGAGATGCTCGAAGAGGACTTGTGGTTCTCGGAGTACAACCGCGATTCGAATGGTATTATCCACTTAAAGGATGAAAAGACTGGTGAGGCAATTCCTCGTGGTGCTGGTGTTCTTGATATTCTCAAGGCTGTTGGTAAGTATGAAACGTATTCTGTTCTGACACTTAATCGTTTCGACCGTATCATTACTCGTATCTTTGACAATCGTATTGATTCTACCGTTGAGGAACTTGTTCTTTATTGCGGTAAAGGTTTCGCACGAATGTTCAATGATGCTATCTACTATGATGCTCGTCTTAAGAATTACTTTGTAACTCTTGGTGATAACGAGATTAAGAGCGATGGTGAGATGATGTCTTATGGTAAGTATTTTAACCGTTATAAGATGTTTAATGGTAAGATTCTTACTGTCAAGATTGTTGATATGTTCGACCACGGTATTCGTGCTCGTCGTGACCGTGAAGCCGGTAATATGTATCAAGGTCTGCCTATTACTTCTTATAGTGCTGTATTCCTTGACCATACTATGGGCTCGAATGGTGAGCGTAATATTAAGTTTGTTTGTGAAGAGGGTCGTGAGTATAAAGTAGGTGTCTATAAAGGTATGGCTGAACTGCCTGCTTCGTGGGGGCTTGCAAGTGGTACTCAACTGTCGGATACGAAGGATATTGCTTCTTATGAAGTTCTTGGTTCGCAGGGTATCAATATTGATAATCCTACTACTTCGTTCTGGCTTGATTTAGCTCTGAACTAAACACCCAATTTGAGTAGTAATAATCGAAAGGTTATTACTACTCATTAACATATAAAAGATTGAATAACTTAAAATGTTAAAAATATGATTAAAGTTAATCGTTCAGTTCGTATTGAATGGAGGAACAATCCTTCTTCTTTTGAACTTCGGAATAAAGATGCTTTCAAAACTGATTTTCTTCGTCTTGGTTCTGCTATTCGTCCTGTTAATGAATTGCTGAGCCGTAGTGAGGAAATGCGAGTTCTTCTTCCTACTGTTGTTGGTGTATCTCCTATTGATAGTTCTTGGCAAGAACGAATCACTACATACTTAAATGATTTTCTTCTTGAGATTCCTGTTCATGGCTTAGAGTTCGATACTTCTTATGTTTTAGATTTAGGTAATCCTGCTCTGAAAAGTAATATCGACGAACTTATTGGTAAACTTAAAAAAGCTGATAAGATTAAGAATGAAACTGGTTCAGAACTTGAAGCTATTGTTCTGAAACGGATTAAGGAACTTGATGAAACGGAACTTTATAAGTATGTTACTTTTGTTAATATTCCCGATTATATTAGTTGGAGATATTGCCTTTTAAGTAGCAAAGTTGCTAATAAGGTTGAAGACATTAATAAAAGCGTCAATATTCAGTTTTATCTTACTTCGGATAGTGAGCGTAAAGCACTCAAAGCTGCTCGGACGAAACTTCGCACTGATGCTCTCAAGAAATATACAGAACTTATTAATAATCCGAATAGCGCACTTATTGACAATGTTGTTGTATCGACAGGTAGCGTAGGTGATTATTCAGAATTTATGGCAATGACTGCCGATGATAAGCAATCTGTTCTTCTTGAACTTATTGACAGTGACCCGCAGAAGTTTATTAGTATTGTTGATGATAAACATCTGGAGATGAAAGCTAAGATTACTATTTATCTTTGGATGAATATTATTCGACAACTTCCGAATAGTTCTATCATTGTCGATGCTTCTAATCCGGAAAATGTTATTGGTAATAATATTAATGATGCTATCTCGTATTTCTCGAATGATAACAACAAAGGTATTGTTGCCGAGTGGAACGCGAAGTATCGTAGTTTGAAAGGTTAGTCATGTATGAAACGGTAAAAGAGTTACACATCGAAATAGAGCAACGAATACAGCAGATAACATCTAATAGACATCGGAGTATTGCTCCTCAGTTTATTGATATGATGCTGAATCGAGCTGCCGTTAAATATATACAAACTAAATCAAATAGGAAAACTAATTATAAAGGCGAAGGTCTTGAAGATAGTAAAAAACGTGTAGATGATATTCAATCATTAAAACGTGAAACTCCGTGGCTTAAACTTAAACGTGATAAGCAAGATGCGGATTATCCAAATAGAGCTTTCGTTATTCTTCCGGGTGATTATCTAAAACTTATTTCTTCTATTTCTCGATTAACTTATGGTAAAACTCGACTTGTTGAGAATTTACATGAAGTTTATCCTGATGATGAAGTTAAGAATTTGTATTATCATCTAATAGATTTGTCTAAAATTGCCTTAACTGGTGATGAATTTAATGGACAAATTATTGTTAATGGGAATGAGATTGATATTTCAGATATTCTTTCTCTTTATGATAGTGATTCGGATAAGATTGATTTGTATGAAATTGCAGGTTTAACTTGTGATAGATTACGTCAAGCTCTTTCTAATGAATATAATGTTTATTGGGAGAATCTGATTGGTCGTTATTATAAAGATTGTATTATTATTACTTCTAATGCAAAAGACGAAATTGTATTGAAAGTTAATAATACAGACATTCCTGTTATTACTTACAATACTACTTATGATGAGTTCGTAAATGTAGGAAATAAGTTTTCTGAAAATGATTTAATTGCTACCGAAAATATTCGAGCTACTCTAAATAACTTCTATGGTAATAAAAATAGACATCTTAATCCAATAAGTGAACTTGTTGATGATAGGTTGTTTGTTTATTACGGTGATGATTTTTGTGTTGATGCGGTTAAGATTTCATATATTAAGAAACCACGTCTTTTTAATATTGATATTAACCAAATGTCAGATATGGAAGTTACACCTGATTTCATAGATAGTGTAGTTAGCGATATTCTTCTTGTTCTTAAAGATGACAGTTTTAGTGCTGTTAAACAACAATCAAATTTAGAATAGAAAATGAAAAGTGTAATTGTCGCAAATGATTTTCTGACAACACTTGCTAATAATGATGTTAGCAAGCTGACTCGCGGACAAGCTGTTCTTCTTAATTCGGCTGGTAAAGTCGTTGCAGCTGCTTCGGATGTCAAGGATGATGAGATGTTGCAGTTTGTTCTTGGTCTTGGTGATGGCAAGGTTAAACGCGGCGTTTGGATTAATCCTAAGTGGTCGAAGCAACATAAAGAAAAATATCTTGCTCCTGCTGGTAAAACGTATAAGTTTACGAATCTTATAGCTAATCGTGGTATTGGTTATCAAGGTTTCGATGCTGAGGTTATTATCTCGTGCAAACCTATTAATTCGTTTGGTGGTTATCCTCTGGAAGTTTACAATGCCAGCGTAACTATCAACGGAATTGACGAAGCAAGTGCAGATATTATTGCTCGTCTGAAAGTTGAGGTTGAAAAGACTTTGACTAAGATTAATGCTCGCTTTGGTGCTGATAGCATCACGATTGGTGATTTCACCGAAGCAAGCGTTACGTTCACTGGTGCCGCAGGTTTTGAGTATTATGTGACGTTTGATGGTATTCTTCGTGCTACGCTTGAAGAGGGCGACGAGAATCAAACTCCGGTTGGTACTTATGACCAAGTTGCTAAACTTGAGAAAGAAGCAGATGTTGCCGGTGTAGGTTATAATCCTAATTTCAAGGAATATGACCGTGTTTATGGTGATATTTTTACAGCTACCGAGGGTGTTATGTATGACACTTATGTAATTACTTCTCGTGCTGATTTCACACATCCCTTTAATTTACATACAGAGGGTTTACAGGTTACTCAATTTATTGCTATTAACAATACTAAAACTTCTGCAATTACTGCACTTGAAGGGGTATTGGCATTCATTAAGTAAGAAATTGATTTGTTAAAAATGTAACCACAAGGATAACTCCTAATGCTATTAATTGTGGTGTTAGGAGTTATTCTCTTAATGATGCTAATGTTATGTGACAAGTGGGCGTGCAACCTCCTGCCCCACCGGGGAGCGAGGCCGCAGGCCGAGCCATACAAGTTGCACCATTATTATTATTAATCGTTATATAACAATAAATACGATTAGTATTATGATAAAGAAAATATGGAATAAAATAACTACTTTTTTAAGTGGTTATTATTCAGAACATAAAGACGATATTATTATTGGTTTCGTCATTGCTACTGTCGTAGGTATTTTATTTAAGGCTACTGTTGCTACTTGGTTTATGAGTTTATGGATTACATTAGCTTATCAAATCATTATTTGTGGTATTCAAGCTGCAAGAAAGAAAGCAATAACTGGTCTTAAAATTCATCCTATTATTATTAACTTTGTAGTTGGAGTATTTATTTCGTTATTGTTCTTGGTATGGCAGTAATTAATCTTCGAAATGTTGTAGCGCTCGGTGTACTTGAAGATGGTGTATATCCAAGTGTTTATAATGGCCAAACCGGAGAATATATTGGTACAGTAGATGGTGAAGGTGCTGGTGTTAAAACAGTTCCTACATTATATATGTACTATCGAAAGAATGGCCACCTATATTTATATAGGACAAAGGAGAGGATTGAAATAGACTTAACTAATGTAACTGCTTACGATAATAGTGCTCTATTTAAGCTAACTGAAAAATCTGATATTAGTTCTGCAAAGATTACAGAGTTTGAATCTCGAAATATTGATGTAGGACATTATGAATATAAAGTTCCGTGGGTTAAATCAACTCAACAATATCTTTATATACTTGTACCGATTGTTCGTTCTATACATACAATTACAGTACAAGGTATCATAAGTAATCAGATATTCACTCTTACTGGTATTTATGTTCACGAAGGTAAATCTTGGTGGATTTATCGGACGAATGTAAAGACTAATTTTGATTTTAATGATGCTGTTAATGAGATTCTTGATGTTCAAGTATATGTTCGTGAGCTTACAGCTGAGGACTTAAATCCTGTTGAACAACTTACAAAACTTTTATTTGAACATATTAATAATAAGTTTAATCCTCATGAGGTAACAAAAGAACAAGTTGGTCTTGGTAATGTTGATAACACTGCCGATATAGATAAACCTGTATCTCGACCTCAAAAAGAGTACATTGATGCTCTTGAAAATAGGGTTAAAGGTTGGTTCAAACAGTTGAATGTTTGGATTAACAATCATGTTACAGAAGTTAATAAGAAGTTTCAAGATGTTTGGGCTGCTATAAACAAGAAACTTGATAAAGAAGATTACGAGAATGACAAAGATAATTTTAATGCTCATATTCGTAATTATGATAATCCTCATAGAGTTACTGCCGCACAAGTTGGTTTACCAACAGCTGCGAGTGATATTGAGAAATTAAAACAAAAAGCTCAAGAACTTCAAGGTTTGCTTATTAATAAGCAAGATAAAACTTCTGAAGAACTTATTACTGATAACAAACGTATTGTAGATGCTATTAATGAGATTTATGGTATTGTTGTAGAACATAATAATCACGTTCGTAGCAACAGTATTAATCAAATTGAAGTTACAAGTGAGATTCCTACTACGTTTGAAGATGGTACACTTTGGATTCGTATTCCTCGAAATGAAGAAGATTATATAACAATTAAGATTGAAGCTGTTCCGGTTGATTCTACTATACAAATGATTAATTCGGAAGGTAAAGAATCAGCAGGTATTGGTAGTGCAAGTCTTGAATGTTTAATTCAAAGTCGTTTACATTATATTGTAGAAAAAGAGAATTACATTACAAAAGATGTTTATGTCGATGTAGGTGTTGAAGATACGACAATTAATGTTGTTCTTACACCTAAAACTAAAAAGACATTAACTGTAAATGCAACTCCTGATAATGCTTTAATTATATTTACTAATAAACCTTCTAATATAGTTATTGCTCAAGGTACTGGTACTCTTACATATGAAACTTATGACCCGCGTGATATTTTGATTCAGGTTGGTGCAAGTGGATATGAAACTTACGAAGAGCGTATTACGTTAGATGAGAATATAATTCGTGATATTACTCTTACAGCTCTACCGGTTGAACAAGGTGCTGTAAGTCTTACGGTAGTTGATAGCGAAACAAAGGCCAAAATAGCCGCATACGTCTATGATAAAGACACGGGTGGTATATTAGGTCAAGTTACAAAAGATACGCCGCTACAACTCACCGGAGATATCAATACGAGCCGAATTTTAAGGTTTGTTTCGTCGGGTTATATAGAGGTTGAACAACTGGTAACTTATGCAATTCCTACCGCAGAAGTTACTGTTGAAATGGATAAAGTTCCAGTTCAATCTGGTACTATCTATGCAACTGCTGTAAATACTGAATCTACTGCTTTAGACGGTGTTACGTTTGAGTATAAACTCAGTACTGAAAGTGATTGGAAACCTCTCTATAATGATGAATCGACTGTTGGTAAATCTGAGGCTGTTACAGCTCCAGTTGGAACAAGTGTTGATTTCCGAGCTTCTAAAATTGGTTATATAACTAACACTGGAACTGGTACGATTAATTCTACTGGTGAACATAGTGTTACTATTGTACTTGAAGAGGTTCCGCCTGAACCTACAACTAAGGATTATTTTGTATTCGCTGTTACTGAAAAGAACGCATCAGTTGAAACAGTTACTGCTGCTTCTGTATTAGTTGATGGTGAATGGATGCCTCAAGATTTACGAACTGTTGTAGCAAGTATTGGATTTAACTATACTGCTATACCGGGAACTGTTATTAAAGTCAAATTTGTTGCTACTGGATTTATTACTGAAGAAATTGATGTTACTCTTCAAACTGAAAGTGATGAATCTTTAATCGTACCTGTTACTCTTCGTTTTGAGGACGGTATTGATTATATGCAAATCGAAGGTGACGGTATTAAACATCCTATATTTAGGGTTGGTAATGTCGAATCTAATTAACGGTTTAATGATATGAAAGAATCAGTAATTCGCAAAGTATTTTGTGCCTTAAACTGGCCTCCGAAAACTGGTGTTTTTCAGAAGTTAATTACTTTTGTAGTTGAAGGTTTAGCTACTAAGGCTGAATCTTCAACTGTTCAACAATTACAAACAAAAGTAGAAACTCTTGAAAGTACTATTAATACATTACAAGAAACTGTTACTACTTTAAGTGGTAAAGTAAGTACATTAGAGAGTAATTATACTTCTTTGAAAAGTCGTGTAACTGCTCTTGAAACACCACAAGGTTAATATTAATCTACAACTATGGCACAACTTAATCTTCTTGAACGAGCTACGGAAGCTGTCGTAATGCTTAATGGTAATCATCGGCAGGTTCTTGATATGTGGCTTAATGGTAAAAAAGTTTGGCCAATAGATGAACCTGTTGTAGAATTAGCTGTTGATAAAACTCTTGTTATTCTAAATAAAGATAATAATTATCATGATACCATAACTGTTTTCGCAAGTGATACAGTTGAATGGGAATTTGGTAATTAGTTTGTTATTATAGTTAATCAACCAAAAAAAAACAAATGGCAACTATTCCGAGTTATTTATCATGGGTTCCTAAAACTGGTACTGGAAATGCACAGATTAAGATTAATTCTGTGAATCCTTATACTGGTCGTACTGATAGAAGTACTAAAGTTTCCGGTAAGATTGTCGGAAAGACTAACGCAGTTACAGTCACGGTTCTTGAAAAGGCTGCTGACGAATTTATTACTCCCGATGGTTTAACTATTAGTGTTGCTAAAGGTGGTGGAACAATTCATGTAACTGGTAAGTCTAACTCGAAACTTCTTACATTTACATGGAAAACTAACTTCGGTATTGCAAATGTAACATCATTTAAGGTTAATAGTAGTACAACTGCTACGTCTGGTACTGCTATTACTGGTGACCCCGGTGCTACTGGAGAATATACTTATGATGTTACTATTGTTGTACCGAAGAATGAAACTATTAAAGCTCGTTCTGCAACTCTTGAAATCAAGGGTGAAGGTACGAGTGTTGTTAAAACTATTACTATTACTCAGGCTCTTGGTGACAGCTATCTGTATCTCAATTCGCAGGGTACAACTACCGCAGCTGTTACTATTCCGAAGGGTGGTGGTGAGCAGACTCTGCGTGTTCTGTCTAATGACGAATGGACATTCGAACCTGCTGAATAAATTAATTAATCATTTATGAGTGTTATCACTAATAAATGGAATGACGGGAGTGGAGATTCAATTAATATTGAATCTCCCTCTTTTCAAGGAAATCAGACTGTTAAAATTTCATCACCTGTTCAAAAGGGTACTTCTAAAAGAAGTATGAAGTTTATTGGAAAGTGTAAAAAAGATTCCAGTAAACAAGTTATTCTTACTGTTGAACAAGAAGCATCTGTTTATACATATGATTTAATATTAAGTAGTGATAATACTGAAATTGCCGCAAAAGGTGGAACTGCAAATATTACAGCTGTACTTAAAACATATCGTAATGGTAATTTAGTTAGTACAGATAATGTTACACCAGTTCTATCAGGAAGTGCTACTGGATTTTTTATATCTGGTACTAAGGTTACTGCAAGCAATCGAACTACAACTGTTGGTAGTAGGAGAAGTATTGTTGTAACTGGTAAATATTCAAATACATTTGATGGTCAAACAGTATCATCAACTATTACTATTTATCAAGAAGCCAATGAGGCTTCTTATGGTGCTTTAACAGGTGGTTCTATTTTAGCATCTGATATTCCTGCGAGTGGTGGAACTTCTTCGACCAGTATTTCTAATATGTCGCAAACAATTAGTTATACATCTGGTTCGACTCGTGCTGGTACAGTTACTTATTCAAAAACAAGTGAAATTACAGTTTCTTCTCTTGGAACCACAGTTAAGGCAAGAACTAAGGTTGGACAAGTTACTGTAACTTATACTGGTGAAGGTGGTGCTGTTGCAAATAAAACAACTGATATTTATCAAGCTGAAAATAAAGTAACTAATAGTAATTACAATCCTCGAATTACTGCTTACGGAACTCCTACTATAAGTATCGGTAGTGGTTTGACAGCAGCTGGTGGTTCTGCGACTGTAAGTGCTTCTGTTACTAATACTGAAACTTATAATGCTTTGTATAGTTCTGGTGCTACTGGTCCAAATCAAACACGAAGCGTTGGTGGTAGTTTATCAATTTCTATGACTGTTAACGGTAATAGTAGATTTAGTTTATCTGGAAATACGATTACTCATAGTAGTATGGGAACTAATGAAACTACTGATACTATTACTATAAAAGCTGTAAATGACGGAGATAGTTCTAAATCAGCTACGGCTTCTAAGAGTATAACAAACAGTAAAACTGTTAAATCTATTTCTGGTGGTGTTTATGAATATGGTTATGTAGCATCTGGTCCAATTACGAATGCTACGATTCCTGCAAGTGGTGGTTCTGCTACTGCTAAAGCTGGAAATGGTACTCAAAATTGGAGAAAGTCTGCTACAATTACTACTTATGAATATACATCTGGTGCTACAAAAGATGTTACTACTGAAGCTGCTTCAAGTGGAACAAATAATGTTTCACCGAGTATTGCTTCTATTGAAGCTACTGCATCTTCAAAAGGAACCACTGTTTCTTCTCAAACTACTATAAAGAGTCAACCTGTTATTTGGTCGGCTAATGGTGAATCCGCAGGTGCAACAATGTATATTTATCAAGAAGCCAATGCTGTAATAGATGATAATTACGATGAACATCTTAGTTCTTATGGTACTCCTGAAATGGTTATTACATCTAATCTAATTACTGCTGCTGGAGGTACTGCACGTGTAGCTGGAGTAGTCAGAAATACTTATACTTATTATAATTTATATACATCTGGTAGTACAGTTCCTTATACAAGAACTAAAGCTGGTGTTTATAAAATCGAAATAATTAG
>ENA-OPEI01000117-OPEI01000117.1-human-gut-metagenome-genome-assembly--contig:-NODE-117-length-9425-cov-2.072038_pt1 | contig 9425 bp, 4 predicted proteins | sample MGYA00241297_ERZ501528 | MGnify/ENA primary metagenome ERZ501528 (study PRJEB25962, sample SAMEA2042387) | human gut metagenome | biome: human gut; feature: human-associated habitat; material: faeces...
GGACGATAGAAAGTCCTGCCTTCCATACCGTCATAGATACGTTGTTCTATAGGCATGTCCCACGGAACATCTTTTTCTACCACTGAAGCACCGTTAGGACGTTTTCTGATTTCAGCATCCATAGGTGGTCCGTAGATGGTTCCTTCTCCCGTAATGGCGATGTTGTTTTCCCCATTGGCGTAAATAAAGGCGGCCGGCCCCATTATTTCTACCCCTTCATGGCGTGTGAAAACCGCCGGCAGATAATCTTCCGCGCAACCGGAAAACTCTAGTTCGGCTCCTTTGGCTAAATGCAGATTGACATTACTTTTCAGTACAATACGGGCCGATTTCCATTTTCCCTCAGGAATGACGACTGTTCCTCCTCCTTGTTTGCTGACTTCGGCAATCGTCCGGTTCACTAAATCTGTAATAGGGGCATCTTCTGTCATTCCTTTGTCTTTCATATTGACGATGAAATCAGGGAAAACGGGACGCTTCAGCTGAGGCATATTGAAATAGGGATTCTTGATCGGAACGATATTCCGGGGCATGGCTTGTGCACCGACTTCATTTAAATAGGGGATAGCCGGTTTCAGTTCTGCTGTCAGTTTATCCAATACTTCCGGATTCGAGTTTGCTTGTATTGTTCTGATGTTATGAAGACTTGTGTCGCTTCGGACAGTATATAAAGATTCCCCATTGGTAATTTCATTGATATGGGATGGGGTATAGTTTTTTTGATTATCAGTTTGGATATTTGTATTTTCTATCTTTTGAGCGACACTTTGTGTGCTTGCCATACATATCCCGATACACAGTCCCCAAAAAGCGTTTCTTGTCATACTTAGTCTTTTAAAAGTTAAATGGCCTTCATTTTGCGGCTCTTATAGGTAATGACGTTTATAGATCGAATTTGTAACCATTGGATTTGTTCTTATTTTTATAAAGCGGTTCGATGTCTTCTTGTTTGTCTGTAAAGGGAAGAAAAAGGTTGTTTTTATAGGAGTCAAACCAAAATATGTTGTATATTTGAAGGCGAAATAATCAAATACCTATGAAAAAGTATATTATAACTCTGCTGTTTTGCACGTTGTTCTGTCATCTGGGCATTGCTCAAGGTTTGAAATCCGTTTCTATTCTGGGGGATTCTTATTCCACTTTCGAAGGCTATGTTCAGCCCGATACTAATTTTGTATGGTATCTGAAGACGCCTCCTAAAGGACGGAAGACAGATATGGTTTCTGTACGTAATACCTGGTGGCATCAGTTTATTAAGGAGAACAACTACCGTCTTTGTGTGAATAATTCGTTTTCCGGTGCTACTATTTGCCATACCGGTTACCGTTCGGAGGATTATAGCGACCGTTCTTTCATCACCCGGATGAAGGCATTGGGCTGTCCTGATATTATTTTTATTTTTGGCGCGACTAATGATTATTGGGCAAAATCTCCTTTAGGAGAGTATAAGTATGCGGATTGGTCTAAAAAAGATTTGTATTCTTTCCGCCCTGCCATGGCTTATATGCTGGATACAATGATTGATTACTATCCTAATGTGGAGATTTATTTTTTGTTGAATGATGGTTTGGGAAACGAGATAACTGAATCAGTCAGAACAATTTGCAAACATTATCAGATCGATTGCATCGAATTGAAAGAGCTTGATAAGATGAGCGGCCATCCTTCGGTGAAAGGGATGAAACAGATTAGTGAACAGGTGAAGGCGTATATGAATTCCCGGCAGAATTGAGTATGACGGTTTATGTGGTGATTATTTTAGAGGAATAATGATAAACAGTTTCCGATGATATTTTAGTGAAAGATATACTGGTTGAAGTATATTCTCTCACTAAAATATGCCTATCACTTCTTATTTTACAAAAAACAATCGTCAAATGGCTTTCAGTTATAATCCGATCTCGATGGTTAGAGCAGGTAAACTGGAAAGTTTTTTCATTGTGATTTCATTAAAGTTTCTTTTTTAGCCTTTAAAAATGAAGAGAGCTTATTAATTTCGCTTCTATACTTTCGTTCGTTGACCCTGTTCTTATTTTCTTCTGGATCTATGTGATGGTCAAACAACATTCGAGAATGAATCTTTTCTTTTTGTTTCCATTCCGCATAGTTGTATCTATTGCTAACAGCATTGTCCCCTCCTTCCCATTGGATATATACTTGGTCTTTTATTTTTGCTTTTAAATTTGTTAAAATAGGAACAAAACTAGTGCCATCTAATTGATTCTTTGGTATGGGCAAATGACAAAGTTCACATAGTGTCGGATATAAATCTACGAATTCTACCATGGACTTAGTCTTTCCTTTTTTCAATCCGGGAACACGTACAATTAAAGGAACGTGAGTAGAACGATCCATTAAATTATGCTTACCGAGAAAGTTATGTTCCCCTAGATGCCAGCCATGGTCTCCCAGTAATACAACGATGGTATTATTTGCTAAACCTAACTCATCCAGAGCGTCCAGTACTTTCCCTATTTGCGCATCAACATAACTCAGACAAGCATAATATCCATGTTTGGCTTCTTTCTGAAAAGAAATATCATCTGCTGTGGTGGTACGTGCGTAAGCGTAGATTTCTGTAGAGTTTTTAACCTCATTCGGTAGATCTTTAGGACGAAAACGATTGTTAGCAACTGGAATTTTCTCTCGGTCATATAAATCCCAATATTTTTTAGGGGCATTAAAAGGTAAATGTGGCTTCCAAAATCCACATGCCATAAAGAAAGGTTTTCCTTGTTCTTTTAAACGTTTTAAGTCTGCAATGGCTTTTAATGCCAGTTTTCCGTCATCATAAGCGGTGTCAGGTACTTCAGCCCACTCACAGAAAGGTCCACGCATTGTTTTGGGATTGATAGTTCGTGCGGAGGCTTCATTCATCCATAATTCCCATTTATTGTATTCTGCCCAATATACATCATATCCGTCGGGATGTTTACGGTAAGGGGGTTCACTCCATGAATTAGCATGATCTGAAAGATGGTGGAAAACCTTGCCGTTTGAGATTGTGTAATAGCCATGTGATGTAAACCATCTTGATATCGGAATTGCGGTCGGGCAATCTTTGCTGGCATAAGCGGAATAGTTGACAAAACGATCTGGATAGTGTGGATACACTCCTGTTAATAAGCTGGCGCGTGAAGCTCCACTTACTGGGATATTGCAGTAAGCGTTCTGAAATAATAACCCGCTGGCGGCAAAACGGTCAATATTGGGGGTCTTTACTTCTTTTACCCCATAGCATCCTAACTCAGGGCGCATATCGTCTGCCATCAAGAATAGAACGTTCATTTTCTCTGTCTGTGAAAATACAGACAGAGAAGAGAAGGCAAGCATTGAAATGCTTGAAAACAAAGTGTATTTTAACTGCATAATTTTATTTATTGTTTTCCCATCCAGGATTTTGTTCGAGAGCAGGATTGAGTGCCAATTGATTTAGAGGAATTGGATTTAGATAGTAATGTTCCAACCACCCTATGGGTTTCTCGAAATAATATACATATCCTTCATTGTTGGATGGACCATTCATAACTTTTACATTAAATTCACTTGCATCTTTTAAATAGACTCCAGTAGGTTGTTTGTTTACATAATGTCCTTTTTTCCATCGGCGTAAATCGTCCAGACGAGTTCCTTCACCCATTAATTCAACGCGGCGTTCACGGCGGATTTCCCATAGTAAAGGATTTACATCTTGATCTCTGTCAGGATCAAAATCTGTGGTAATATCTGTCAAGACCATGTCGGCCACGTGAGCACGTTTCCTCAGTTTGTTAATAGTTTTATCTGCTATAGATTGATCGAATAGCCCTAGTTCATACATTGCTTCGGCATAATTCAACAGTATCTCGCCGAGTCTGAATAGGGGAGCGTCTGTAGTACAAACTCCATTGGCAGTGCTGGCATCGGTATGGGTATTATAGTATTTCCATACCCAGAAACCCATTTGGCTGGCATTCCATCCCTGTCCCCAATTGACATTTTTGAAGTGAGGTTGCCCTTTGGTTATAAAACCTTTGAAATTAGATGTCGGCAACCGGTGATAAGTTTCTTTAGAAATTGTTGCCATCAAGTCAATATACTCGCGTTCAGAGGGATTATCTGTGAACTTCCATTGAGTAGTAGAGGCACTTGCTAGACTTACCATATAGGGAGGACATACTGTGTGATATAGACGATAATCCCTGTTGCGGAACTGGGCATACACATCTTTGTCACCTCCGTATGTGGTACTGTTTTTGATAGGATGTCCGTCACTGCACAAATAACTGTCCACGGCATCTTTGGTTGCTTCTATTTGTGACTCGCCGGTTCTTACCATACGTGTGAGTCCATGGCATAGCTGGCTGGTAGCATACTCTTTGTATAGAATAATTCCATTGATGCCAGCTAAAGACTCTGAGTTGAAAAGTTCTTCATAGTTGGGGTGTAGGGTAGTATATTTATTCATGACTTCCTTGGAAGCCCGTGTACATTCTTCTAAATAGGTTGTGGCATTTGGTAGGGCATGATATTTTCTCCATGTCCCTTCAAACAAACAAAAACGGGAGATTAATGATTGTACTACAGCTCGATTGATTGTATTATTGCCATCTCCGTCTACTTTGATATGTTCTTCTGCGTATTTCAAGTTATTCAGAATATTTTGGGCCACAACATCCCGTGGGTCTCTAGGGAAATATAGTTCCTCGCTGTCTTCTGATAAGGTATGTTCTACCCATGGTAAGTCTCCATATAGAGACAACATTTTAAAATATTTATAAGCGCGAAAAAAATATCCAACACTTCTCCAGTGTGCTTTTTCTGCATCATTCATGGATGATTGGTCTATATTGTCCAACATTAAATTTACCCGGCGGATGTATTCATAATCCCATGAATCAGAGGATGCAGGTACCTTAGCTTTTTGATACGCCCATTGGCTTTCATTGCCTGAGACATGCTTGATCATATTGTCAGCTTCATAATCTCCTTTAAAGATTTCATCAGTTTGTCCTGTTTTATATGCATAGCCGAAAAAGACGTTATACAGTCCCCAAGAGTAAGTCTTGAAGTTTTCATATGATCGGAAAGAGGTTAATTCCGTTTGTTGATCTTTAGGATATACCTCCATAAAATCATTATTTAAACAAGAGTTCATCAACAGGAAGAGTCCTGCTGCTACTATATATTTTTTCATAATGTCAGCTTTTATTATAAACTTAAATTAATACCAAATGAGAATTGACGCATATAAGGATAAGTAAATCCACGTTGTCCCAAATTGTCTGTTACTACACGTTCAGCATCTATCCCTTTGGGCAGATGATCAAATGTAAAGAGGTTCTCTCCACTGAAAAATACTGATAAGTTAGTAATACCCAGCGGCTTGATCAGTTTTATGGGGAAGGTATATGATAAACTGATATTGCGTATGCTCAAATATGCTCCATTTTGCAAAAAACGGGTTTGTGGTTTTTGATTGGCTTTAGTGTTTCCTTCTGCCTTTTCATATAAACGTGGGAAATAACTGTTTGTATGTTCTGGAGTCCAGTAATTCAATTGAGAGTCAAACAAAGTTGAGTAAGCATCGTAATGTGGATAGAATAGTTCGTTCATGAGCCAAAGATCCCGTTTGCCGACTCCTTGTAAAATAAATGACAGTGAAATACCTTTCCATGTTGTACCACCACGAATTCCGTATTGATATCTGCGAGTATCATTACCGATAATACGAGTGTCGCCTGGTTCGTTTGATGTGTTTTTACCATTGTTTATGATACCATTCCCATCAAAATCCACATAAAGTATATCTCCCGGATTAGGATTATAACCTTCCACTTTGGGAATATTGTTTTTTAACTTTCCTTGACTGTCAAAATCTTCGGTAGTATATAAGCGGTCTGTAGTATACCCCCATATTTCACCTAATTCCATTCCTTTCCGGTAAATCAGATTGTCATCCGAATCTTTTCCTAGTAAGCCTACCTCATTGTCGTATTTTGTGATTTTCGTACGCGAGTCATATAGGTTAAAACCTAAATAATATTGCACATTGCCGATACGGTCATTCCAATCCAAGGATATTTCCCAACCTTTGGCGCGTAAGTCGGCAGAGTTTTGTAATGGGGCTTTGGCACCCAATACTCCTGGAAGTTCCATACCTGGAGCCAACATTCCTTTTGTATCCCGTTGGTACCAATCAAATACAACATTTAGGCGGTTATTAAACAGTCCTAGGTCAAATCCGAAATCCAAGGTACTAACTTTTTCCCAAGTGAAACTATTGCTGACTAGGGCTGGAGGAGCCAATGTTGTAGTAGCTTGTCCGTTTACAACCCAATTAGCCAATGGAGAATCCATGCCAGGAATAAAAGCATAAGGTTCTATACTTTGATTACCGATATTACCATAAGAACCTCTCAATTTTAAGTTAGAAAGAAAAACTTTACTCCATTCCATAAATTGCTCTTCACTGACACGCCAGCCTACGGAAACAGAAGGAAAGAAGCCGAAACGATTTTCTTTAGGGAATTTCGAAGAACCATCATAACGCCCGTTTGTTTCGAGTAAATATTTACCGGCATAAGAGTAATTTATCCTATAGAATAATCCTCTGACATGGTATTCTTCAAATTCATCACTGTTTTTATAATCTCCTGTAGCTTGTGATAATGAGGGTAAATCTTCGTTAATCATATCTGTGCGTGACGCTTTCATCATCTTATAGGAATTGCTTTCCTGATTGAAACCAGCCATAATTCCAATGTCATGTTGGCCTAATGTTTTGTTGTAATTGGCATATACATTAAAAGCATTATAATTGGTTGCCCGATTTTCTATTTCATATTTCGAATTTGAAACAGACTGTTCTTTGCGGAAGTTAGCTCCGTGAGCATAAGCAAATTTCTTATCGAAAGTTGTGATTTCTCTGGTCTTTCTATTAAATGTATATTCACCGATTATTTTCAGATCTTTGAACGGAGTAATAGTCAGCTTGCCAAAGATGCGTAAATCGTTTCTGTCATTTTCTTTAGGTGCTGACAGATTGATGAAATTATGAGGAGTATTGATAGGCAAGATTTCACCATCCAGTTCCATATTACCTAATGGAAAATAAGATGGAAAGGCTACTGCTGCTCCCCAAATACCATAAGAAGCTGAAGTATAGGGAAGTTCTGAATGTGAATTCGCATATTTGATGTCTAACTCTGGAGTAATCCAGGAATGAATGTCGGAGCGGATGTAAGATGATATATTATAACGTTTATATGAGTCTTTGTCTGTAACAAGAATTCCATTTTGATTCACCATACCGGCTGACATTCTGTAAGATATTGATTTATTACCTCCTCCAACAGAAATGTTATGTGTTTGTTGAAAACCTGTTTCCATCATGTCGTTTAAGAGATCTGTTTCTTGTAAACTGTATCGAAGTCCGTCTACAACGGCATAACCGTCAGGATAATTGCTTGAATTAGTATTATATTCTTTCAATAACTCTAACCAGGTATCTACATTTTGTCCTGTCTGATATGATACTGTTCCCATATCTTTATAAGCTTGTACTGTTTGTAACGGAGTTGCTTTATGGGGTAAATTACTGGGCTTACTGAATGAGAAGTTATTAGAGTAGTTGATAGAGAAGCGAGTGTCTTTCATTCCCTTTTTAGTGGTAACTAGGATAACTCCGAATGCAGCGCGTGCACCGTAAATAGCCGAAGATGCGGCATCTTTTAATACAGAGATAGATTCAATATCATTAGGATCCAGCATATTTATGTCCATCTCTACATTGTCAACTAATACAAGCGGGGCACCTTCATTGATGCTGTTCACTCCACGGATATTGAAAGACATTTCAGCACCGGGTTGGCCTGATGTGCCTGTTACCTGCAGTCCCGGCATTGCTCCCATCAGTACATTACTAACCGAAGTGACAGGACGATCACCCAATATTTCATCCATTTTTACACTGCTTACTGCTCCTGTCAGGTTGGCCTTTTTTTGTACGCCATATCCTACGACTACTACCTCTTCCAAAGTTTCAGTATCTTCCTTTAATACAACATTAAGTTCTTTCTTTCCAGAAACTTTCACTTCTTGAGAAACATACCCGATATAAGTAATCTGTAAAACGGCATCTTTGGGAGTATCCAGAACGAACCGCCCGTCTATATCTGTGATTGTACCAGTTGACTGGCCTTTTACGATGACATTGGCACCGATTATCGGTTCGCCATTCGCATCTTTCACAATACCTGTCACCTTATTTTGTTCTTGCTGTATTCCTTGCACAATCTCAGTAGAAAGAATGATTTTCTTTTCAAGCACTGAATACTTCACATTCGTTCCTGCGAAAATCTGATCCAATATCTTGAAGATATTATTGTTGTTTGCCGAAACTGATACAATACGTTTCAGATCTACGTGTTTATTGTTGAAGAAGAAATCAAACCCCGATTCTTTTTTCAGCTTTTCCAACACAGTGCCAACTGTTTCATTACGCACTTCAAGACTGATCATGGTCTTTTGCGCATACGACTCTGCCGCATAAGTCATACTTAGCGAACAGATTAAAAAGAGTACACTCAGTTTCATAGGTAATGGAGTTTTATTTAAGATTAACGACTTTATCATCCATAATAATTGGACGCTAAAATAAATTTTCATAATTTTGTAATTGAGATAAAGTGAATAAAATGTTGTCTTTGCTTGTCGCCAAACAAGCATGGAAAGATGATTTTTTCATACGGGGTGATACGCCAATATCCTCCCGTATGTTTTTGTTTAGGGAGCCTGTTGTCTGTTCATTTTTCTAGTATTTAAATTAAGGGTTAAACGTATATTAGTACACTTCTATTTTCAGCTTTTCCGTCTTTATATCTGCACTGTCAATGTAACGCCAGCGTATGTGGGAAGAAATCCGGAAATATTCCATAATACGCTCCAGACGCTGATGGGTGAATGTTCCTGTGAACGAACAGCCTTTCAGCCCCTTGTTGGACAATACGAATTCCACATTGAACCGCTTTCCAAGCATGTGCAGCACTTCATCCAGCGGAGTGTCATTAAAGATAAGCTTGCCGTCTTTCCATGAAATTTCCGATTCGCCCGAGGTAGCGTAGCACTTGATATCTCCGGTTTGTGGAGAATAAACCAGCTTCTGTCTGGGGGAGAGCATACTCTTTTGAAATTTTCCTTTGCTATTCTTATAAATAAACCCTACGCTGCCTTCGATAAGCGTGGTGGAAATGGGAGTTTCATTACCGTATGCTTCCACATTAAAACTTGTTCCGTACACTTCCACCTGCGAATGGTGAGGGGTGGAAACGATGAATCGTTTCCGGGGATGTTGGGTCACATCGAAATAAGCTTCACCGTTTAATTCCACTTGGCGTACATCGCCGGCAAAAAAGGTGGGATAGCGGAGGGAGGATTCCGAATTG
>ENA-OPEI01000131-OPEI01000131.1-human-gut-metagenome-genome-assembly--contig:-NODE-131-length-8915-cov-1.899097_pt1 | contig 8915 bp, 8 predicted proteins | sample MGYA00241297_ERZ501528 | MGnify/ENA primary metagenome ERZ501528 (study PRJEB25962, sample SAMEA2042387) | human gut metagenome | biome: human gut; feature: human-associated habitat; material: faeces...
CAAATCGCATTGTAATAGAAAATGGATGGAATATCCTGCATATAATTACGAATCTGATGGAATGCATTCTCTGCTCCAACTTCATCCTTGGCCGGGCTCTTTAATTCCATCAAAACAAGAGGCAATCCATTGATGAACAAAATTACATCCGGGCGACGGTTATTCCCATTTTCAAGAAACGTAAACTGATTTACCACATAGAAAGAGTTGCTCTTTTCGTTTGTGTAATCAATCAAACGCACAATCGACGACTGTTCCTCGCCCTTCACAAATAATTTAACCGTGATGCCATTTTGCAGATAATCCATAAAAATGATGTTCTTCTGCAGCAGACTTCCGGTATCGAAATTCTTCAGTTTGGAAAGTGCCTCATCTATTGCTTCTACAGGCAGACCACGGTTAATACGTACCAGACTATTACGTAATTCAGCATCCAATAGAGGACTGCTGTAATCACGATCTAGGTCCGGTGCGTAGAGGTGATCATAGCCCATATTTTCGAACAGTTCTATAATAGCCTGTTCATATGTATCTTCTGTAAATAAACTTGGCATATTCATCCTCCTGTATTTTTCGTTATGTTTCTATGATAAACAATAATTTAGTGGCTTAAAGGTCGATGTCGGAGACATCAAGCTCACCGGACATTAAACGAGGAAGCAAGGTATCACGAATATCCTGTAAACGGCAATTTTCATCGTAATTATTGCGAATGGTTAAATCCATTGGTGCTACAATCCTTTCAAATTCGTCCAAAATATCATCAGACGGTATAAGAATTGGCATATCATTCAACGAATTACGATTGATAGAACCAAAAACCGTTCCCTCGCCATTGAAAACATCTAACTGTTTTTTAAGCGAAAACATCGTGTAAAGAACAAAGGATTGATGATGGGATTTAGAATGAATGGCAGCAAGTCCACGACCAATGCAGCAATCCATATGAGCGACATTTAAGTCGCCTACTGGTGCTCGAACGCTCATCAAAGTATCATTTGACCGTGCCATTCGTTTAGGTTCAGTGGTGTATAGACGAACTGACGGAAATCTAAATCCAAATTCCGCACGACCTTGAAAGAAAATTGTGCCAGTTCCGTCCTCGTTATAGCTACTGCCACTTGGCGACTGACCCATTGTAATATCAGAAATATCACTTAAAGTGCCTTCTGCCCAATCAGAACGAGCATTATCTATGAACATTTGCTGATAGATTGCCTGAGCTTGTTGCTCTAAATTATTGTTTATCGCATTATTCTTCTTGATTTTTTCGTCTATACTTGAAATGATACTAACCAAAGCATCTTGTGTCTTTCTCTCAATTAGAGGGATTGGCATTTTACCAAGTGTCTGAGCATTTATGTTTCCACGTGTGCTCCCCGTGTTAAATGAATTAATCCAATCTTTATACTGTTTAGACTGGCAGAAATACTTTATGTATTTAGGATTAACTTTTTTCTCATCAATACTGAACTTAATAAGAAATCCTGCATATACAAATTCTCCATCCGTTCCATCATAAAAATAGTTTCTTCCCGTGCTTGCGCCTGTTCTCGCAAATACAATATCGTTCGGTTTTAAAAGATATTCAGAAGCTTTCACATCATCAACGGATTTCAAATCTTGTAGATTTAGTGTGCCATCATCTTTTATATCTGTAATTCTCAAATAGGTGTATAAATCTTTTGAAAAAGGAACCGCACTTGCACCAATTCCATATGAGCCTTTTCCGTCTATCGTTAGTGATGCTAATGTGGTAATTTGTTCATTCATAATCGTTTCCTTTCTATCCAATATATTTTCGATGAGCAATCTTAACATTGCTTTGTTTTACCATTGCGTACTGCAAGGTTGTATCTATCTTCCTATGCCCCAAAAGCTGTTGAAGCTGCTCAATGGGCATTCCTTTATCTATTGCCATAGTTGCAAGTGTACGCCTGAACTTATGAGGGTGTACCTTGTTAATTCCTAATTGCCTTCCAAATTCTCTAAGGCGAACCTCAACACCGCTGATTTTCAACCGTTCGTGTGGCGATTTCAGCGATACAAACAATGCTGGATTATTGTCCGTCCTGCTCTCCAAATAATTCTGCAAATGTATCTTTGTGCGAGCGTCAAAATAGACCACTCGTTCCTTACTGCCTTTACCAAAAACAATACATTCTCTTTCATTGAAATCAATATCATTTTGGTTAAGCAGTACCATTTCGCCAACACGCATACCCGTTGAAGCCAACATATCAATAATTGCCAAGTCTCGAAGTTCTGTGCAATTATCCCTCATAAGCTCTAACGCTTCATCGGAGTATGTCTCCTTAATGTTTGTCCCAGTTTTTACTCTGTGTATACGTCTGACCGGGCTTTTCAATATGTAATCCTCGTCCTCCAGCCAAGAGAAGAAGCTGGAGAGAATACGGCGGATATTGTCTATCGTTACCTTGCTTGACTTCTTCTTTTCCTGATATTCTGTCAGGTATCCTCGTATATCATCTGTTATTATGTGCTTGACATCTTTTTGAAGTTCATAAAGCATGGCTTCAATAGTTGTCTTATAGTATTTAAGAGATTTCTCAGAACAGCCCTCTATTCTCTTTGCCGATAGAAATAACTCTACATAGTTCTGCTCAGAGTATTTCTCTTTGTTTTGATTTTCCGTTACCTCATAATTTGCAAGAGTGTATCGCAATACCTCTTGCAGTTTTTCATTTTGTGCATTATTCAGGTAAGGTAACATTCCCTGAATAACATCTTTGATTAAATCCTGTTTCACAGTCAATTCTCCTTTGAAATATTTTTAGAGAACGACTATGGGGCGGAAGTCCCCCGATATTAACTCCCGCCACCCACGGAAATTATGGGATATGTTATAAACAATAATTTAGAACAGCAAATGGAAGCACTTTATAAGTCTTGGTTTATTGACTTTGAACCCTTCAAGGGGGCAAAACCAGAAAACTGGAGTAAGACCGACATATATTCCATTGCAAATATTATTTATGGCGCACCGTTTTCTTCAAAGTTATTCAACACGGATGGAATCGGAAAACCTATCATCAGAATTCGTGATTTAAAAAATCAGGAGTTTGTTACATATACCACCGAGGAACATCCTAAAGGGCATCTAATTCAGCCAGGTGACATTATAGTAGGTATGGATGGTGAATTTCGCCCATATATTTGGGGAAATGAATCAGCTTGGCTAAATCAGCGAGTTTGTATTTTTGAAAATAAACGTCCTAAAGGAAAAGCCTTTGTCTTTTTTACCATAAAACCATTGCTGAATGTGATTGAACAGACTCAAGTAGCAACTACGGTTATCCATATCGGGAAAAAAGATTATGATGCATTTGAAATTACGCTTCCAGACAAAACATCACTTGACCGATTCGATGAAATTACAGCTCCAATGATTGATCAAATTGTAACTAACCGATTGGAAAACAAACGGTTAGCTACATTGAGAGATGCATTGCTTCCAAAACTTATGTCTGGCGAGCTTGATGTTTCCGACATCGACCTTTAAGCCGCTAAATTATTGTTTATCCTATCATTGAGTGCAATTTTATCATCAAACGCCTTCAGGAATGAGCCAATTTTTTCTTGTTCAACTAATGGTGGAACATCAATTTCAAGATTCTTTACCACATCCATCTGCACACGCTGTCGTCCAGATGAACCGACCATAGATTTTATTGCCGGTTCTCTTACTTCCGGGTTGCAAACGAGATAGTACAAATAGTCCTTATCCGCGATTCCTTCTTTTGCTCGGAATACGATATACTCCGTTGAGCCAAAGCCAACTTCTCCATCATTTAAGATTGAGACCTGAGCTGTTTTTCCGTTTTCTAAACACGGCGTAATTCGTGCCATAATTGTATCTCCATTACGGAACTTCGTACCACCAGAAAAACATTCTTCAACATAATATGGAATATCGCGATAAAATGGGCGGAGCACATCCATAGGGATTTTCTTAGCTATAGCACCCTTTTTTATTGTTTCTCTCGGATTGAAATCTGCAATATCAGAGAGCTTCTTTTTTGTCCATTCAGATTTCATACCCAATCGCCTCCAGTTTTTCACGAATTACAAATTCGTTTATTCTTTTTTGTCCTGTATTCATAAGCTAACTCTCACTTTCAGTTTCATCTTCATCCGTTCTATAAGCATCTTCAACCGAATAAGTAGCATCATCCATCATCTTAACATCTATTCCTACGTTGATTGTGTCCTGTGTTTTTCCTCCATCCTTCAATTCGTATATAAACTGCAAAGCTGCTTCAATATAATATTCAATTCCATTCTCGTCCGAATTCAAGGATTCAATATTATCAATGCTAATCAAATGAACTGTAGTTGAAGTAATCAACCGTCCTTTTTCAACAAGACCAAAGTCTCGCTCTATTATCTGCACAGAAAAATCCCCAGAATTTAACCAATCAACAATTTCCTTATTTTCATCATAATCTTCAATTGGTTGATACGAATATTTGTCAATTTCCTTTGCCCACGCTTCTAACTGCACCTTAACTTCATTTTCATTTTTGCATATGAACAGTGATGAATCTGATACATTTTCTGCAAACTCCTTTAGCAGAAATTCTCCAAAAGCATTATCTTTGGAATAGTATATGATTTTTGAACTGCGGTGTTTTAATGCAAATTCCAAAACACTTTCCCATAGCAATGCATCCTTAAATCCTTTATCAGACTTTTTGTCTTTTCCTTCAAATGGAGGCAACTTACTAAATGCACGATTTACAATGCTTTCAAACCTATTATTAGAAGCAATTGGAATTTCTATAACGCTATTTCCTCTTCCTGAAATCTCCTTCTTATATTCCTCAATCTTAATTTTTATATATTCTGGATAATTTATTGTAGGATTCTCCTGTATAGAATACTCAGGAAACTGTTTCTTTGATATTGTACTTTTATATGTAACAAGCAATTCATCATGCTTTTCTATAATCTGCTTCTCCATTTCACTCCAGACAACTGATGGGATAGCTATGGTTACATATTCATATATATCAAGTTGTTCAATCATACCAACTACATGTTCAAATGTTGCATTGAAGCTAAAAGTTGTGAAATCTGCCTTCTTTTCATATGCTTGAAACAACGCATTCGTATCAAAAATCAAACAATACGTTATTTCACTGCTTGAGCTCATATCCGATCACCCCCAGCTTCTTCCTGATTTCGTCCTCCAGTTCATGCGACTTTGCAAACATTTCCGCAAGTTCAGATGTTAACCGATCCATCTTTTCTTCAAAGGGCTCATCGTCATCTTCCTGCTCTTCAATACCCACATAGCGTCCAGGTGTAAGGATATAATCTTGTTTTTCAATTTCAGCTGTATCCGTAACAGCACAAAATCCCTTAATATTTTCAAGTGTTCCGTTACCAAAAGCTTCGTAGGTATCTGAAATCTTATTGATGTCTTCATCCGTCAGCTCACGAAGCTTTCGGCTCACCATTGTTCCCATCTTTCGAGCATCAATAAATAAAGTCTTTCCCGGTTGTTTTTTCTGCCTATTGATAAACCAAAGTGAAACTGGAATCTGCGTTGTATAGAAAAGCTGAGTAGGCATTGCAACAATGCACTCAACTAAATCAGCATTGATAATATTCTTACGAATATCACCCTCTCCGCCTGATTGAGAAGAAAGGGAACCATTTGCTAATACCATACCAATACGGCCTGCTGGTGCAAGATGAAAAATCATATGCTGAAGCCATGCAAAGTTGGCATTTCCTGCTGGTGGTGTTCCGTATTTCCATCGCTGATCTTCTTTTAGTTTATCCAACCCCCAATCGGAAAGGTTAAACGGTGGATTCGCCATAATATAATCTGCTCTCAACGTTGGATGACGATCGTCAAGAAATGTATCTGCCGCATAGCTTCCAAGATCAGGCTCAATTCCACGAATTGCAAGATTCATCTGTGCCATCTTCCAAGTGGTCGGATTTGAATCCTGCCCGTAAATAGAGATATTGCTGATATTGCCGCTATGGTTCTCTACAAATTTTGCTGACTGAACAAACATACCACCTGAACCACAGCAGGGATCGTATACCCGACCTTTATAAGGTTTCAACACTTCTACCAAGGTACGCACTACGCAGGATGGAGTAAAGAATTCACCGCCACGCTTACCTTCCTGTTCTGCAAACATAGAAAGGCAATACTCATAAGTACGACCCAAGATATCTTTTTCACTACCGTGTTCAATCATCTGGATATTGGTGAATAAATCCACCACATCCCCCAACCTGCGTTTATCCAGTTCCGGACGTGCAAAATTCTTCGGGAGAATATCTTTTAAGCGCTTATTTTCTTTTTCAATCGCACGCATAGCATCATCAATAACTGTACCAATTTCCGGTGTATGCGCTTTTGCTGCAATCTCACTCCAACGCGCTCCTGCCGGTACAAAGAAAATACCTTCCGAAGTATATTCGTCGATGTCTTCTTCGAATCCATCGCCTTCTTTAACAAGTTCCTGATACTTATCATCAAATCGATCTGAGATATATTTCAGGAAAATCAATCCAAGAACAACATTCTTATATTCTGATGCATCCATATTACCGCGAAGCACACAGGCCGCATCCCATATCTGTTTTTCAAATCCAATATCGGCTGTATTTTTATCTGCCATTTTTATTTTCCTCCTCCGATGATTTTAATCTGTTTTCATTCTGACTCTCTTCTTCCAGCACCTACTGTACATTTGAATTATACCTAATTATCATGTTGATGTATAGTATACTTTTATTTGGCTTGTATCTCTACCTACAACTTTTTCTATTCTTTTACCTTCCAATAACCTTTTGTGTCTGAGCCTATACGTTCAATAATGCCTTTATCTTTTAAAGCCTTAATCCTGTCAGATACTGTTTTTCGACTTACATTCAAGTTTTGCACCAAATCCGCATACGTATATCCTGGATCAATTCTAAGAAGCTCTATTACCTCTTTTTCTTTCTCAGTCACCTTCTCAGTCACCTTCTCAGTCACCTCGCCAGGTCCATGAACGATTCGCTCCTCAGGAGCAGTAAATTTCACCATGATATCGCCTGGATTTATAGTAAATTCTGGCATCGGCAAATCATCAGACTTGCAAGCTTCACATATTTTTTCAATACCTCTTCCCCAACTTTCTATAAATCCAGCTAAGTAAAAGACATTTGCAATATTAGGATTATAAGGTCTTGATGCATGTTTACCCATTAAGTTTTTCACGGTCCAATTATCCGGCAATTGACCACAGTTAGCAATATACATCTTATCTGCATATACACTTATCTGAATTGGTACACCATAATTGTACTGTGAGTGACACAAAGAATTTAACAAAGTCTCTCTTAATGCCTCCTCCGGAACAAAGTAGCGTTCTCTACGCTGCATCCCTACGTATGTGATTTTTGCTCTCATATACTTGAAATATATAAGCTCAATAATTTTATCTACAATCTCAATCAGTGAGCCTCTTACTTCATCCTGATACATGAGATCTGCATCTGTTTCAAAATATCCAACCTTTACATATGCACCTAGTTGCCATTTTTCTGGATCTTTGGAAAATAACATCATTGCAGCATTGGTCAAATATTCACCCGATGTAAGATGAAGTTTTTCCAACAATACCTCTTTAGGTTCTTCAAGTAGTGAGGGTTCAATTCTTCCCTTTTGGGCTGCTAATTCCTTAAATTTATTAATAACTGGATCATCAACATCTGACATTTTAAATGCCGGAATTGGCATATTATCCCAGGTAACGCCTCGTTTGCCATTTAGAAAACTTTCCAGCGCAGGACCTGTAAGAACTTGTTTCGTGCTTCCACTACGATAATGATAAACACCTTTGTAAGAAATACTGGTAGAATAAGCCGGAACAACTATTTCAATGTATTCTTTGCCATCTTTTTCCAACAAATTAACATCCGCGACAATTCCTAATGACTGCGTAATCTTATTTGGAATATCTTCCAACAGTTTCTTTGAATTCTCTACACCTATAATGTCCCCATTATCATTACAACCGATATATATTTTCCCACCCTGAGCATTTGCAAAGCCACATATCCATTTTAGGTATTCATCTCGCCATGACTCTTTCCACTCTATATTTTGATTTTCAGCCATATTGTTACCTACCTTCCTTTATGCTCCCTATTATAATTGACATTCTAATTTCTTCTATTCTTTTGTGATACAGCCTTCTTTCACCTATCCCTTTATCTTTTTACTTTTTAAAATAAACGCAATCAAATCACCCACTTTGATTGTCACTTCCAATTCTTCTTTTATTTCCCGTTTAAACTATACAAATTCAAGTATTCTATTTTCCTGACTCTATCTGAACGATATCATCAAATCCGCAATTCAACTCCACACAAATACGTGCAAGAATATCCAATGACACCTGCTGCTCATTATTCATCTTAGTAAATGTACTAGGAGCAATTTGAGTCTTTTTACGTAAATCAGTTTTACTCATGTTCCTATCAATTAATAACTTCCATAATGGCTTATAAGATATTTTTATTTGAGTATCTGACATGACTATTTCCTCCAACTATTTACACGACAGAACAATCTGCTTTCCTGCATAATATTATATCAGTTTTCTTTTGTAGCAACAACAATAACTTTTGAGTTCTCGAAATCTCTTTTGTATGTTCACTGGCATGCTATCCATTATCTCTCCACGTACAAAATATCATAAAAATAACCTTTCAGTGCACCTGATACCAACTACGCCAAAAGGTCTATTTTTACTACATCCGTATTCAATTTTTCAGTACAAGCGAATATTTTTCAAGGTAATTTTTTAGATATATTTCCTTCAAAAGCTGCCCTCAACACCGCTTAAACTGGGCATTTCTTAGAGAGAAGACAAGCC
>ENA-OPEI01000137-OPEI01000137.1-human-gut-metagenome-genome-assembly--contig:-NODE-137-length-8790-cov-1.606182_pt1 | contig 8790 bp, 3 predicted proteins | sample MGYA00241297_ERZ501528 | MGnify/ENA primary metagenome ERZ501528 (study PRJEB25962, sample SAMEA2042387) | human gut metagenome | biome: human gut; feature: human-associated habitat; material: faeces...
CGCCAACGGTCTTTGCAGGTTGTTTTTGCTCCAAGAAATACCAATTTGTTAGCAGGAAACAGCATGTTATGGTAAGCTTCTCCGTTGGGAAACAGGAAATCGGGCTTTTTATTGTCTTCCGTCACGGCTTGTTCTTCGTATTCCAATTGTGCCGCCGTGAATATCGTTGCAAGGTGATGCTCCAAGGATTTGCCTGCGCGGGATTTGCGACGGTTGAGAATGATGTTTGAGAATTTGACCAATTCTTGACAGTTAGAAAAAGGCACACTGTAAATAGGTGCATAAACTTTCTCCTCGAAACAGCGGAATAGACTGTACTCCGTATCAATCCATTTTAATAATTGTTCATCGGGAAACTTGCAAATATGAAAGTCCGTGATATGATGAGCTTTGTTATATATGTCTCTGGCGAATTGAGCCATTTGCCGGGTTTCCGGAAAATCGGTGTATAAGGCAACAAGCTCTTGGATGCCGATTTCCAATTGCTTTTCCGGTGTACTTGCTTGTGTAACATCAATCAATTGATTTGTTTTCTCCGGAGAAAGGTTGAAATAGGCAAAGAAATCGTCAATGTCCTGATCTGTCTGCAAGACGAAACCATAATAATAATCTTCGCTCTGTTGGGCAATAATGAGCAAATCGCCTACATTGTCTTCCTCAAAAAAAGGAAAGCCTTTCCCAAAACGGGTTATTCGGTATTCATTACGTGTTCCTTGCCCATAATAGATAAAACGGCTGTCAGTTGTAAAATCATCTTGCCATTTGACCTTTACCATCTTGTCTTTGTTTTCACCTTTCACTCCCGGAGTGTCGAACAAAAGTGCCGCTGCGCATTTTGGTATATAGAAGCCTGCTTGATGTGAACCGTTCTTCCCAGTATCATTGGCTGTAATGAAACGGCAAAATGCATATTTGGCATTTTGTACTTTGACTATGGCACTATTTAGAATTTCACTCATAATAATCAATTATTTAACATGGCTTTTACTAATTGTTCTGAAACGGCTGTAATAAGAGGTACTACGACTGAATTCCCGCATTGCCTGTAAGCTTGTACATCAGAAACTTGGTTAAGGCGATATTCATCGGGATATCCCATTAGTCGGGCACATTCGCGAGGAGACAATCTGCGAGGATTCTTTCCTCCTGTTTGTGGAATAAGGATTTCGGAACCATCCTTATAGTAACGGGCACTTAAAGTACGGGAAATGCCATTCAGATCCACCATTCCGAAACCAAATCCATTTCCCTTGGCGCGATGCTTTTCTGCATAGTTTTGCAGATAGCTCCAAAGCTTATCACTCAACGTGTATTTTTCGTCAATATCAGGGTCTAGTATTTCTTTGATGCTTTGGGTTGATTGTTTCTGCTCGGGAAAGGCGAATTGCTCTTTTCCATGAAAGACATCTTGGTCAAAACCTACTATCATGATACGTTCCCGATGTTGTGGCACATAGCTTTGTCCGTCCATGACAAGGCAGTGGAGTGAATAACGCAATTCCTCTAATGTGCCCTTGATTACCTTGAACGTGTTGCCTTTGTCATGAGACATCAGGTTTTTCACATTCTCCAAAAAGAATGCTTTGGGACGGTGACGACTGATAATGTCTGCCACATCAAAAAATAACGTACCTTGTGTTTTATCCTTGAAGCCCGTTTCCCGTCCGAGACTTTTTTTCTTCGATACTCCGGCAATAGAAAATGGTTGACACGGAAAGCCGGCACATAGCACATCAAAATTCCGAGGGATATAGCTTTTGGTTATTTCTTTTGTAATGTCGCCAAAAGGCATTTCTCCAAAGTTTGCCAAGTAAGTCTTTTGGGCATATTTGTTCCATTCCGACGAGAATACACACTTGCCACCTTGCGCCTGCATGGCTAGGCGGAAACCTCCCATTCCGGCAAATAGGTCGATGAAAGTGAATTTTGGTTTTTTAGGATCAGGAAATGGTACGTTGAAGAAATCCGAGAACAGACCGTATGCGGTAGGATCTTCTGCGACTTTGGTCACATATTCATCCGTTATTTCTTCTTTCTTGCTCTCTTTTTTCTGCTCTAAAAACTCACGGATGGCGTATATCACTTCCCGCTTACTTTCTTTGCTTTCGATGCAGTCGTTGTTATGCAGATAATGGCTGAGTACAGCCAATTGATTTTCCCAACTGGTCTCTCCGTACACTTTTATGTTGTTTTGCTCGTCAATTTCCTCGGGGAAGTCGGCGAGCTTAATATCTTGTATGACTGTTTTTTTGCGATCATTCAATTTGTGAATTAATTAATGAGGACAAAAGTACTGCTTTTTATCGAGAATAGCGAATAACAAGTTTTTAAAGATTCTGTATTTTATTCCTTTTTGTAGCGTTTGGTGTCGAGGATAAAGATTTTCATCAGTGACGTTTTTTTAATCCATGGGGTAACTATTATTTTCGGGCATGGTTACGAACAAGTAACGTAGCGGCGTCAGGATTTGGCTTCGGCAGGGATTGTAATGGCTTCACGGATTATCGCCACTTCAACCAAAACCCTTGTAACTCAATTCTATCACTATATCTTTCCGCATTTCACTTTTTTGTAGTAACTTTGCCTATTATATATGAAAATCTACGAAATGAAAAGACACATTCTGTTTATACTTACTTTGCTGCTCTTTTTTCATGCAAAAAGTCAGCCTAATTGTATCTTTACTCATTATTCTTCGGAAAACGGCTTGTCTCAGAACTCCATCATGAGCATGGTACAAGACCATAATGGAGTTTTATGGTTCTCTACTTGGGATGGAATCAACCGGTTCAACGGTTATGACTTCAAAGTTTATAAAGCCAGACAAGGGAATAAAATTACTATGACTAACAACCGGGTAGACTTATTGGAAGTAGACCCTTATAATTATATTTGGCTGCAAACGTATGATTATCGTGTGTATCGTTTTGACCAAAGAACAGAGAAGTTCGAACAAATTCCTGCCGAAGGTGAAGAGGAGGGCATGCGTTTCTCTTCTATTAAAATATTGCCCGACAGTGTCATTTGGCTACTTTCTGAAAATGAGGGGGCTGTCCGTGTGAAAACAAACCCTAAAGATTACAGTATAACTACCCAAGTATATGCTACTCATAGTCGTGGAGGAAATGCCGTTCATATTAATCAGGTTTTTAGCGATGCTTACAATCAAGAGTGGTTGCTTACTGATAACGGTCTGCTGAAGATTACGAATGATAAAGAAGAGCCTGTCTCTTATTTTGTGAATATCCAGTCAGGCAAAGATGAACCCGTACAGGCCTTCTACTCTTTTTGCAGTTATGGTGACGAACTTTATTTTGGATCAGACAGAGGACGGATATGGTGCTATTCTTTGCAGAATGAAATCTTTCGTCTTTGGGAATTGCCGGTAAAGGATAAAGTGATTGCTATAAATGAAATAAAAGGTACGGGGCTGTTGATAACAACTGCCCATGAAGGATTGATATTGTACCATTCGGATACAAAAGAGTGTAAAGTCTATAATAAGTCCAATTGTCCCGAATTCCCGGCAGACGCTTTCCGTTCTGTTTATGTTGACAGTAAGCAGGAAGCATGGTTTGAGATGACCGAATGGGGAAAGGTTTGTCATTTCAATCCTTTGACAGAAGTATTTAAGCAAGAAAAGATGCAAGTGGAGCCTCGTGGTGCCGATCGTTCCTATCCCAGTTTTCATATTTGTGAAGACTTGAACGGTAATTTGTGGGTACATCCGCAAGGAGGAGGGCTTTCTTGGTATGACAGAGAGGCAAATCGGCTGTTACCTTTCTATAATGACCCCGATTCACCCGATTGGCACTTTTCCAATAAATTACATTCCATGTTATCCGATAAGCAAGGCAATCTTTGGTTATGTACTCATTCTAAGGGGTTGGAGAAGATTACTTTTTTAGGAAGCCAGTTCCATATTTATCCCCGCATGGGTCACAGTTATGACTTGAATTCCAATACGGTACGTGCGTTGTTTGAAGATAGCGAACATCGCATCTGGATGGGAAAACGGGATGGTCAGATTGAAATTTATTCTTCTGATTTAGATTTTCAGGGTATTCTGACTGAAGAGGGGGATATAGCCAAATCTGGCAGGCCGTTACGGGGAGTTCCTTATCATATCATGCAAGATTCTCACGGAAACATTTGGATTGCGACCAAAGGGGATGGTATTATTCTGGCAGAAAAGGAGGGGACCCATTTTAAGTTTACTCGATTCAAATATGATGAAGATGATATTTATAGCCTGAGTCATAATAGTGTTTACTGGTTACATGAAGACAAGTATGGACGCATTTGGGTGGCAACTTTCGGTGGAGGGTTGAATTATATTCAGAAAACTCCTGAAGGGAAATATGTGTTTATTAGTTCTAGAAATAACCTGAAAGGTTTTCCGTATGACCGTTGTTACCGTGTACGCCATATCACTTCTGACAAGAAGGGGAATATATGGGTGGGGAGCAGTGATGGCGCGCTTAGTTTTAAAAAGGATTTTAAAGATCCGGAGTCGATTGTGTTCCATCTTTATGCACGTATCCCCGATGATATGAATTGTCTGAGCAACAATAACGTATATCGGATTGTAACCACTTCTCAAGGAGAAGTTTATTTGGCTACATTTGGGGGTGGTCTTAACCGGCTTGTTTCCATGAACGGAGAAGGGGGAGCTATATTTAAATCTTATACAGTGAAGAATGGCCTGCCTTCAGATATCCTGTTGTCTGTAGAAGAGGATGGCGCAGGAAACTTGTGGATAAGTACGGAAAACGGATTGAGTAAATTTATTCCGTCCGAACAACGTTTTGAGAATTATAATGAAAGGGATTTTGGTGGTAAGATACGTTTTGAGGAAGGAACATCGTTGAAGCTTGGTCCCGACACTATTTTGTTTGGCACCAGTCGTGGCGTGCTTTATTTTGAACCGGAGCACATTAAGAAGAGTAATTATGTTCCATCCATTATTTTAGGTACTTTGAAGATATCCAATCAGGAGGTAGTTCCAGGCGTACCGGGAAGCTTGTTGCGGCAGTCACTCAATAATACAGAACATCTGGTGCTTTCACATAAGGAGAATATTGTAACCTTATCGTTTGCTGCGTTGGATATGATTTATCCTGAAAATATCCGTTATGCTTATCGTTTACGCGGATTTGATAAAGAATGGAATTATGTAGACAGACAGCGTACCGCTACATATACTAATCTTCCGAAAGGAGAGTATGTCTTTCAGGTTAAATCGACCAATAGTGATGGGGTTTGGGTAGAGAATGAGCGTAGTTTGAGAATCACCATTCAGCCTTCGTTTTGGGAAACGGCTTGGGCTATGGCAATTTATATTCTTGCTTTTCTGTTGATTCTGTTTTCAGGAGTATATATATTGTTTACTATTTATCGTCTGAAACATGAAGTGTCTGTGGAACAGCAGGTTTCTGATATAAAGCTTCGCTTTTTTACAAATATTTCTCACGAACTTCGCACTCCGCTGACATTGATTGCAGGTCCTGTGGAATATGTTCTGAAAAACAAGACTTTGCCGGATGATGTACGTGAGCAATTGCATGTAGTAGAACGTAATACCGACCGTATGCTTCGCTTGGTGAACCAAATTCTTGATTTCCGCAAAATACAGAAAAATAAGATGAAGTTGCGTATAGAGCAGATAGATATTGTTCCTTTTGTACGCCATATCATGGATAATTTTGAATCGCTGGCCGAAGAGCATCATATTGATTTTGTATTCGAAAGTGAAATGCCTTCCTTAAAACTGTGGGTAGATGCGGATAAGTTGGAAAAGATTGTCTTCAATCTGCTTTCCAATGCTTTCAAGTATACTCCACAGGGTAAGATGATTACGCTTTTCATTCATGAAAATGAACATAATGTGGCGATTGGTGTGCAGGATCAAGGTATAGGAATTTCTGAAAGCAAGAAAGCTTCCCTTTTTGTCCGTTTTGAAAATCTGTTGGACAAGAATTTGTTTAATCAGCAAAGTTCTGGTATCGGTCTTTCTTTGGTTAAGGAATTGGTGGAACTGCACAAAGCGACTATCCGTGTGGATAGTAAAGAGGGGGAGGGCAGTTGTTTCACGGTTGAGTTTTTGAAAGGCAAGGAGCACTATACGGAGAATGTAGAGTTCATTCTCTCTGATTCTGTCGAAATGAGGCCGGAAGAGGTGGAAGAATCTGTTCAGGGACATGAAGAGAAGAGGAATGAAAGCAAAACGATGTTGCTGGTTGAAGATAATTTGGAACTTCGTTTCTTTTTGCGTAGTATCTTCATCTCAAATTTCAACGTCATAGAGGCTGTCAATGGGGCTGAAGGTTTGGATAAGGCTTTGAAGTTTGTTCCGGATATTATTATTAGTGATATCATGATGCCGGAAAAGGATGGTATTACCATGACAGAAGATTTGCGTGCTAATATGGCGACCAGTCACATTCCAGTCGTTTTACTGACGGCTAAAACGGATATGGACAGTAAGTTGGAAGGTATGGAACTGGGAGTTGAGGATTATATAACGAAACCGTTCAGTGCTACTTACCTGAAGGCCAGGGTGGAGAATATTCTGACACAACGTGTCAAGTTGCAACAGTTGTATTGTGCGAATCTGATGAATATTCAGCCTGTTGCGGAGGAAGAACAGCAAACACAGCCTGAGATGTCTTCCCATGACCGTAAGTTTATGGAAAAACTGACGGAATTAATGGAGAAGAATATGGATAATGGCGATTTGATCGTGGGTGATTTGGTACAGGAGCTTGCGGTGAGCCGTTCTGTCTTTTTCAAGAAACTGAAGACCCTGACAGGACTTGCCCCCATTGAGTTTATTAAAGAGATGCGTGTGAAACGTGCCGCACAATTGATAGAGAGTGGTGATTATAATATGACGCAGATTGCTTATATGGTAGGTATTAATGATCCTCGTTATTTCAGCAAATGTTTTAAACAACGTTTTGGTATGACACCTACCGAATATAAAGAGAATGCGAAAAATAAGCGATAACTTTTGCTGCTATTGGTTGGTTTTTGCAGCGTTTGTTTTTTTTGATTTCTTGAACGATATGTTTAAATGTAGGGTGTTTCTTTTGTTATGTGAGTGAGTTGCTCATGTTATTTTATTATTTTTCCGGATATGCAATGGGGGTTTTTCTGAATTTTTAGTCTTTTACATAGATAATGAACTAAAAAGAAGAAAAAGATGAAAAAAGTAATTTTATTTATGGCAGGTATTTTGGCGAGTATGATGTTGAACGCTCAGTCTCGTTGGAGTGTTACGCCGGAAGCCGGCTTGGTAGTGAATAAGGAAAATGAAGGGACATCAGTTACATTAGGTTTTAAAGCCGGTGCCGGTGTGTTGTATCAGTTAAAGGAAGGGGTGGGAAAGAAGCCTTCTTTTGGCTTGAAGTCCGGGGTTTATATCTTAATGCAGAAAGGTGGGTATCATCCTATGAGCTGGGGAAACATATCAACAGGGGGAGGATTTAGCATGGATTATGAAAAAACGAATGTTGAGTCCACGCGTTATTATTTGCAATTGCCTGTTATGGCTCATTGGGGTTTTAAACTTTGTGATGATGTGCGTCTTAAATTAGCAGTAGGACCTTATGTAGCTGTAGGAATTGGTGGACGTACTAATGCTTATGTTTCTTCCTCAAAATATAATATAGATGAAGAAACAGGTGTTGGACAGTACGAATACCGGAATGATTATTACCGGTTTGGCACATTTAAAGGAAAAACAGTAAATGAGGAATTTGGTTTTGAAGCGTCCCCTCGTTTGGATTGGGGAGGAACGGCTTCTGTCGGGATTGCTGTTAAACGGATTTCATTTACTGTCGGGTATGATTTGGCTTGGGGAAAATATAATAAGGAGCAGAATGATTTAAGGATACGGAATCATATGGTTAGTTTTACTTCAGGGTATAGTTTCTGATAAGAAAAGGATAAATGAAACAAACATACACAAAATTCTTTGTTTAAGATTGTTAAATGAAGAATTTTGTGTATGTTTGTTTTTTATAAACACGATAAAAGTTCAATCTATGAGGAAAATGCTATTCATTACCCTTTTAATGGGCGGTTTGTGTACGACAGTTTCTGTTGCAAAAGCGCAGGAACGCTTGCCGGAATATCTGCAGGCAGAGAAATACACACAAGAAAAATTGAACACCATGTTGTTTTCTACTGTGGTGGATCCGCATTGGTTCCAGAAAGGTAATAATTTCTGGTTCGAGTACAAAACAAGTGAAGGAACCTTTTGGTATGTGGTTGATCCGGCTGCCCGGACAAAGAAGCTTTTGTTTGATAGGGATGAATTAGCTTCCCAGCTTACCGAAATTGTAAAAGATCCCTTTGAGGCACGCCATTTGCCAATCACAAATCTGAAAGCGGAAGAAGATGGGCGTACCTTTACTTTTGAAGTAAAGTCAACAAAAGATGCGACACCAAAGAAAGATGGCAAGGATAAGAAGGACAAGAAGAATGAGAAGGAAATCTTTTATTTTTCTTATGCCTATCCTACCCGTAAATTGCCCCATCTGAAAGATAAAGAAGACGACCTGAAGAAAATCTATTGGGGATCGGTCTCTCCTGATGGTAAAACGGTGATTTATGCCAAGGATTTGAATTTGTATCGCATGAGTCGTGAAGATTATGAAAAGGCGAAAAAAAATGAAAAGGATAGTACGATCGTGGAAATCCAGCTTACTACAGATGGCATGAAGGATTTTGGCTATGGTATTCCCTATAGTATGTTGAATACAGATACTTTATGTAATGGCAAGC
>ENA-OPEI01000151-OPEI01000151.1-human-gut-metagenome-genome-assembly--contig:-NODE-151-length-8481-cov-1.368028_pt1 | contig 8481 bp, 6 predicted proteins | sample MGYA00241297_ERZ501528 | MGnify/ENA primary metagenome ERZ501528 (study PRJEB25962, sample SAMEA2042387) | human gut metagenome | biome: human gut; feature: human-associated habitat; material: faeces...
TTTTTTTTATAGCTTTGCCGGTTCTAAACAACAATAAAAACTAAGGGTATGAAATATTATGGCAGATTATCGGTCGCTGCTCTTTTGGCTATAGCACCGCTGTATGGCTTTGCCCAGGAAAAGGTGGTACCTATAAAATACGGAGATATGGATCAGTGGATAATCCGTAAGGTTCATGAGTCCGGTGTTATAGGCGGCAATACCAAACTTCTTTATGAGATAGGCCCTACAAAGGAAATAGATGGTAACAAACCTTATAAGAATATGGGAGGGTCTCCTTGGGGAACCTCTAATGTGATGGCTAAGGTAGTGGGCATTGTTAAAACAAATAATTCTGTTTACAGGGACAAACGGGACAATGGATATTGTGCTCGTCTGGAAACGCATATAGAGAGCGTCAAGGTATTGGGAATGGTGAATATTACTGTATTGGCAGCCGGATCCATTTATTTGGGTGATATGTTGGAGCCGATAACAGGAACCAAGAATGCTGAGAAGAATATGAATTGGGGAGTTCCTTTTACCCAACGTCCCAAAGCTGTCCGTTATGATTATAAGGTAAAGATGTCTGGTGAGAAAGATCGTATCCGGTTGACAGGCTTCAGCAAGAAAGGTCAGGTGGCAGGGCAGGATTGTGCGATAACTGTTTTCTTTTTGCAAAAACGTATGGAGGACGCTGAAGGAAATATTACTGCGAAGAGGGTAGGAACTATGGTGGTGAAGTATGATAAGGACTCGGATGGTTGGGTGAATGGTGCTACTTATGAAGTGCTGTATGGTGATATAACCAAGCATCCGTCTTATGATCATGAAACGATGGGGTTGAGAGAGCGAGATTATACTAGAAATAGTAAGGGAGAAAGTGTCTTGATTAAAGAAACAGGATGGGCGGAGGCCAATGAGAATCCTACCCACATGATACTGCAATTTTCGTCCAGTCATGGGGGAGCTTTTATCGGCTCTCCCGGAAATACGCTTTGGGTTGACAATGTGAAGCTGGTCTATTGAAGATAAGTAAATGCTTTTGTTTGTGTAATGTTGCAGGTGCAAGATATATATCTTGCACCTGCAACATTATATGCCCTTTGTTTATATATCCTGGGAGTATTTTAAAAAAGCTTTTTGTTTGTGATATAGCCCGGTATCTTGTTACAAGATTCGGTAAATGCTGCCTCTGGTTTCCGGAATTGTATAGCCAAGATTCGTAGATTCTTGTTATACGGTTTGTTTGCTGTTGCTGCTTATGTGATTAAAATGCAGTTGAAGAAAAAAAGAGGGAGCATCGTTTGTTACGATACCCCCTTCTTTAATTTATCAGAGTTTTATCAGGTAGCAATGATTATTTTACTTCCAGAATAACTACGCGGTTCAGATAGTTCTTGCCAAACATGTTGTCTGTTCCACCCATAATAGCAACTTTTTCAAGTTGGCTTTCTTTTACGCCTTCTGCAACCAATGCATCGTAAACAGCCTGAGCACGTTTTTCAGACAAAGTCTGGTTGAATGAAGCAGATCCTGTAGCTTTATCAGCGAAACCTGCGATTTTGTACTTAGCGTTAGGATTAGCTTTGATAGCTTTAGCCATTAACTGTACATTAACCATGCCTTCCGGACTGATCTTTGCTTTACCGATCTTGAAGAAGATAGCAACTTCTGCAGCGCTAGGAACTTCTTTAATCACTTCCTTGACTACTTCTTTCGGAACTTCACGAACCACTTCCTTGATCACTTCTTTTTCTACTACACGGTCTTCAACTTTAGCAAACTTCTTGCCACCGAAGATGTAGCTGACACCAGCTGTCAACATACCTGTTCCTTCAGCTTTACGGTGGCTGCTGATATTACCAAAGATAGAGGGAGCAATAGCGCCGCGAGCTTCAACATCAATAGCCCAATATTTGTTAATGTTGAATTTCAAGCCTACACCGGCAGATGCACCGATACGTGCTCTTACTTTATTTTCACCTTCGGGAACCATTGTTCCATCATTTTTGATTGTTACATTCTGTGATTTAGCTACAGAAAGCATAGGACCGGCAAAACCGTAAACTTCAAAGAAACGGCTAGGATTAGCACCTGCAAACAGAGTTGACAAGTTTACCATAGCGTCGATATTAGCTCCTACATAATTCTTGTTGTGTTGGTAGTAACTGTTATCCAAGCACAAGTGTTGTGTGATACCATTTACTTGACCACGTATTCCCCATGTGGGAGTAATTAACTTACCCAAAGAGATACTGAAGTGAGGAGCCAGTTTATTGAAACCATCGTTTTCAATAGCGTGGATACCTCCACCTACACTGACAAAGATGTTATCACTCCATTTCGGAGTATAATAATTAGTATCTTGTGCCATAACCGTAGTTGCACAAGCTCCTGCCAACAAAAGTGACAGTGTTAAGAATTTATATTTCATTTTTATTATATTTTTTGGTGAATAACTGAACAAATAACCGATAGATGATTAATTATTATCTTCCACCTGCACCACCACCTGAGTTGCTGTTATCTCCATGACCGTGATCGTGACCTGCGTGTGATTCTGAAGATTCAGAAACAACTGTTGCACCAGCTTTTCTAAGCTGTACATTAGGAATAGTATATTCTACTCCATCAACTGTTGCAGTTACAGTAACGACTGATTCAATAATTGTTGTTACAGGGCTGAATGTTACAGTAGTTTGAGCTTTGATAGTTCTTGTTTCTTTCTGCATTTCAGTTTTAATACCTGTATTGTAAGTACCGACTACTGCTTTTAAAACCTTGATAACATTTTCGTTACTCATTGCTCTTGAGTTAACAAGAGTTTCAATGTAACTGTTAATAGCATTAATATTAACAACTTCTGAACCTACTTTAGCTGCATATTCAATAGCTATATTTTTGTCTACATCATAAGGTCCGTAAGTAACAGGAGTATTCTTAACTTCAGTTGTTTCAATTGTAGTTGGGTCTTCGCTTACTGTTACATTTTTAGCAGCAGAAACTATTTTCTGAGCATAGAAATTTACCGGAATAAGAGCAAACTGTCCTTTTGCTAGTTTAGGAATTGCCACAGTAATGGCTTCTACTGGCAGATATTCTGCATTGCTGAAAGAGGGGCAACTAATTTCTTTTGTAGTAGCTGCAATTGTTCCATCTGTACCTGCAGTGATTGTTTCAACAATTGCTCGGGGAGCAAGAACTTCACCCGTTGTCAAATCATATACGGTGGCAACAATCGTCGCACTAGCAGGTGATAGTTCTACCGGTTCTACATTAAATTCTTCTTTTTCGCAGCTTGTAAACACTACTGTTGTTAAAGCTACTGCAGCTAATGCTAATTTAGCACCAATACCGCTCAAAAAACTTTTCTTTTTCATCTCAATAAAATTAAAAATTTAATAATTCTGATTTAATAAAATATGGATTAAAACTATTTTGTTGCATTATATTGTCACTTGCATTACTATATGGCATTTTATAATAATATTTTTCATTTCCTGCATTATATGTTATACCCGTACCCAATGAGGTAGAAACCCTTGGTATATATTTATGTCTTTTATATTTATAAGGTGGTAATGCGACGATGAACTTAAACCCTCCATTACTATTGGCATGTTCTGCTTTTACAGCGTAGAAACCTATACTGGCATAGCGGAAGTGTCTGATCATTTCAAATCTTACCCCTTTTTCTTTTAATAAATATTGTTCAGCTCTCAATTTAAACTGTGTATTATACCTTGGCCAGTAAAAGTTTCCCCCTACAGACCAATAAGTAGTGTATTTATCATTATAGCGAAATTTAAAACCATGCCAATATCCAAATCCGACATAGCCAATTCTTCCTTCTAAAGAAAAACGTTCGTCTTTAAACGGATAAAACAAATTTAAATCTGCACCATATGTATTATAATCAAACATACCAATAGTTACTGTACTTTGTATATTATATGGTAATCTAAATTTTTGTGCTAATGTCAAATATCCTGGATGAATTTTTCCGGCTGTTTCTCCATATCCATCATTGTATACAGGAAATACAATCTGTCCGGTAAATTTCATTCCTGGCCAAAGCGACACCTCTACCGCCGGGCTAAACTCTAATAAAGCCTGATATATCTGTGTAATGATATAGTTCTTAAAGTATAGCTGCGGATATACCAATATATCTACTTTAAACAGCGAACTGTTCTTTTTCTTTTCTTTCTTCACCTTGTTCCAACTGTCACCTATATCATAACTGACTTTCCAGTCTTCACCGTTTACCACTGTTGTGTCACCGGCAAGAGGCTGATAGGTAAGTGAGACCTGAGGTATATTATAGTTGGTAACAATCAACTTACAAGATTTGTCCTTGGGTAATCCCATCGACTGTATGATATCTACAGCCTTTCTGATGCCCAACGCTTGAATTTTGTAAGCACTGTTTTCAACCACATAAACTCTTTCTTCAGGAGTATCTGTCCATCTTACATTTTCAAATCCCATTTTTACAAGACTGTCTGTTGTTAATTCTCCTGTTGATTGGCTGAAACTTTTTAATGGAATCATAACAAGCAACAATATAGCTATACAATACAACAAACATCTATATGAAACTCCTTTGGAAGAGCTCTTATTTTTCATTTTATAACAAATACTTGTTTCAATTTAACATTATGCGACCCTTACGCTAAGCCACATATTCGGTGCAAAAATAAGTACTATTTTTTAAATAGCAAATAAAATTAAACGAAATGAATCGTTTCTTTAGAAAAAACAGTTGAAAAAGCATATTTTAATCTTTATATATAAAATAGGTATGGAATAAATTTGTATTTTTGCAAACTATATGAGTAGAATATTAGCGATAGATTACGGTAAAAAGCGCACAGGTGTGGCTGTGACGGATGTTTTGCAGATTATTGCAAACGGGTTGACAACTGTTCCTACACACCAACTACTGGACTTTATTCTGAAATATGTGGAAAAAGAGCCTGTGGAACGCATCATTGTGGGGCATCCTAAGCAAATGAATAATCAGGAGTCGGAAAATATGCGTAATATTGTCCCTTTTGTCAATCAACTAAGAAAAAAAATACCGGATATACCGGTAGAGTTTGTTGACGAGCGGTTTACGTCCGTATTGGCCCACCAAGCCATGTTGGATGGAGGCTTGAAGAAAAAAGACAGGCAGAACAAAGCCTTGGTTGATGAAATCAGTGCTACGATAATCTTACAGTCTTATTTGGAGTCGAAGAAATATATTTAATAAATAAAAACAGATTAAGAAAAATGATATTACCTATTTATGTGTACGGACAACCGGTGTTGCGTAAAGAAGCAGAGGATATTACCCCGGATTACCCTAATTTGAAAGAGTTGATAGCAAATATGTTTGAAACCATGAATCGTGCAGATGGTGTGGGCTTGGCTGCTCCGCAAATAGGTCTGCCTATTCGTGTTGTAACTATTGATTTGGATGTGATGTCTGATGACTTGCCCGAATTCAAGGATTTCCGCCGTGCCTATATAAATCCTCATATTTTAGAAGTGGGTGGAGAGGAAGTCAGCATGGAAGAAGGTTGTTTGAGTTTGCCCGGTATCCATGAAACGGTGAAACGTCCGGACCGTATTCATGTGACTTATTTGGATGAGGAGCTGAAAGAACATGACGAGTGGGTGGAAGGCTATTTGGCAAGGGTCATGCAGCATGAATTTGATCATCTGGACGGAAAAATGTTCATTGATCATTTGTCTGCATTACGCAAACAGATGATTAAAGGAAAGCTGGGGGCCATGCTGAAGGGCAAGGCGCGTTGCTCCTATAAGGTCAAGACTATAAAATGATAACTCCGCAATTTTGATCTATGCGCCACCAGTGGCGCATTTGTGGGAAAACCGTATTTTTATAAATACAAAATGATAAAACGGATACTCTATACATTATTAATAATGTTCCCTGTAGTGGCTTCGGCACAGATAAATACGGACAGGGTGATGGCGATAGGGCGTAATGCGCTTTATTTTGAGGATTATGTCCTTTCGATTCAATATTTCAATCAGGTGATTAATGCAAAGCCTTATTTGTCTGATCCTTATTTCTATAGAGGTCTGGCGAAGATAAATTTGGATGATTTTCAGGGGGCGGAGAGTGATTGTTCGGAAGCTATTGAGAGGAATCCGTTTGTGGTAAGTGCTTATCAGGTGCGTGGATTGGCACGGATCCAGCAGAATAATTTTGCGGGAGCTATAGAAGATTATACCAAGGCGTTGGAGTTTGATCCTGAGAACATAGGGGTATGGCATAATATGGCCCTTTGCCGTATCAGACAGGAGGATTATAAGGGGGCGAAGAATGATCTGGATAAGCTGATCGCCATTTCCCCCCGATATACAAAGGCCTATTTGATGCGTGGTGAGGTGGATTTGAAGCAGAAAGATCCTTTGGCTGCCGAAAAAGACTTTGGCAAGGCGATTGAAATAGACCGTTATGATGCAGATACATGGGCCAGCCGTGCTATCCTTCGTCTGCAACAGCAGAGATATAAAGATGCGGAAGCCGATTTTGATCATGCCATCCGTCTGTCCACCCGGAATTCAGGTGTTTATATCAACCGTGCTTTGGCCCGTTACCATCAGAATAACCTGAGAGGAGCGATGAGTGACTATGATATTGCATTGGATATTGATCCCAATAATTTCATCGGCCATTATAACCGGGGCTTGTTACGTGCACAAGTAGGCGATGACAACCGGGCTATTCAAGACTTTAATTTTGTTATCGAAATGGAGCCCGACAATATGATGGCTATTTTCAACCGTGGTCTGTTGTTGGATCAGACAGGAGATTATAAAGGGGCAATTAAAGATTATTCTACGGTGATAAATGAATATCCCAATTTCTTGCTGGGATATCAGTACAGAGCGCAGGCGCGTAGGAAAATAGGGGATGTGAAAGGTGCTGATGCAGATGAATTCAAGGTGTTGAAAGCACAGCTGGATAAACAGAACGGAGTAGATCCTAATAAGCAGACTGCCGATAATACGGAGAATAATAAAACCCGTAAGAAGTCCGATAAGAACATGAACAACTATCGTAAGATAGTGGTTGCCGACAACGAAGAGGGAGAAGAAAAATATAAGAGTGACTATCGTGGACGCGTGCAGGATAAGAATGTGAATATTGTTCCCCAGCCCATGTTCGTGCTTACCTATTATGAAAAGCACGATGATGTGAAACGGCAGGTCAACTATTATAAGTTCATTGAAACATTGAATAATCAGAAAGTACTTCCCGGCCGTCTGATTATAACTAATGAGGAAGCTCCTCTGACGGAAGAACAAGCTACAAAACATTTTGCATCCATTGACGAACAGACTGCTGCCATTGTGGCTGATCCGAATGATGTGAACAAACGTTTTGCACGTTCATTGGACTTTTATCTGGTGCAGGATTTTGCAAGTGCCATTGAAGATTTGAATCAGGCTATTATTATAGAAGATCATTTCTTCCCGGTTTATTTCAACCGTGCTCTCATCCGTTATAAGCAGCTGGAATACCAGAAGATGGAAAAAGAGTATGATTTGAAAGCCGGTCCGGGAGAGAAGAGTGCAGTGAAAGCTGCGGACTATGAAATGGTAAAGCGCGATTTGGACAAGGTGATTGAGCTGGCTCCGGATTTTGTCTATGCTTATTATAATAGAGGTAATGTGCTTTCTATCTTGAAAGACTATCGTGCGGCAATTGTTGATTATGACAGAGCCATCCAGTTGGATCCTAAATTTGCGGATGCTTATTTCAATCGCGGCTTGACACATATTTTCTTGGGTAACAACAGGCAAGGTATACAGGACCTGAGTAAAGCAGGTGAGTTGGGGCTTTTCTCTGCTTACAATATCATCAAACGCTTTACGGAACGAAAAGAATAACATTTTTTTGCTAAAAAGAGGATAAGTCAAAAAGATTTCGTTATTTTTGCATCCTCAAGATAGAATATAAATAGAAGATTATGATAAAGATAACATTCCCCGACGGCTCCGTTCGCGAATATAACGAAGGAGTTACTGGTCTGCAGATTGCAGAAAGTATCAGTTCACGGCTGGCACAAGATGTTTTAGCTTGTGGCGTGAACGGTGAAACGATTGATTTATCTCGCCCTATCAATGAAGATGCAAACTTCGTTCTTTATAAATGGGAAGACGAACAGGGCAAACATGCTTTCTGGCATACTAGTGCCCACTTGCTGGCCGAAGCATTGCAAGAACTTTATCCGGGCATTCAGTTTGGTATCGGTCCGGCCATTGAAAACGGTTTTTACTATGATGTAGATCCGGGTGAAGCAATCATTAAGGAAGCAGATCTACCCGCTATCGAGGCCAAGATGGCCGAGTTGGCTGCAAAGAAAGAGATATTGGTGCGTCAGAGCATCGCTAAAGAGGATGCGTTGAAGAAATTCGGTGAAAGAGGTGAGACTTATAAATGTGAATTGATTTCCGAACTGGAGGATGGACACA
>ENA-OPEI01000154-OPEI01000154.1-human-gut-metagenome-genome-assembly--contig:-NODE-154-length-8418-cov-1.518116_pt1 | contig 8418 bp, 8 predicted proteins | sample MGYA00241297_ERZ501528 | MGnify/ENA primary metagenome ERZ501528 (study PRJEB25962, sample SAMEA2042387) | human gut metagenome | biome: human gut; feature: human-associated habitat; material: faeces...
ATAAAAATAACAAGCAACGACAACCTCTGAAAAAGAGGAAATCGTTGCTTTCTTTTTTAAGGAGCTTTTTATGAGTTATTCTAAATCTAAACCAAGTAACTACGTTACAAAAGAGCAAATAGAGCGTGCAAGAAATGTAGATATGGTAGAATTTCTTGAAAGAACAGAAGGCTTCAACGTAAAGAAAAGCGGTAACGGCTACCGTTGCGTTGTTCACGACAGCCTTTTTATTACAAACGACCGAAAAGGGTGGTATTGGAACAGCCGTGACGAGGGCGGCAATAACGCTATTGCGTTTTGTATGAAAATATACGGACAAAGCTTTACCGAAGCCGTTAAATCGCTTTGCGGCGATATTCAAATGGAATATTCACCCAAATATAATACGAAAAAGAAATCGTCAGAAGAAAAAATCGAAGCTCATCGACTTATACTGCCTGAACAGGATCACAAGGAAAACGGACAGCGAAATTACAGCAATGTTATCGCATATTTGTGCAAAACCCGTGGACTGGAGTATAACATAGTAAATCAGCTGATCTATGACCGTAAGTTATATCAAGGTATCGGTTACAGCGGTCTTCAGCTTGTCGGATATGACAGTTCGAACACTCCGTTTTATCGTTTTAAAAACGATATACCCACAAACGCACCGGAATATGTTACCATAGAGCTTCAGGCACAGAAACAAAAAGGTGAGAAATATATTTGTGAAGGGTTTAGCGGTGAACATATACTGGAGCTTATCGAGCGTGGCATTACTAAAAAATATGTAAATATGATCGCTGTAAACGGTGATGGCGTTATTTCACGCTATGCGTTTTGCCGTTCTGTATCGGATAAATCTACATACCGTGTAGATTTGCCCGGAAGTGATAAGAAATATTCGTTTTCTTTAATCGGTACAAATAAGAACAAGCTGTATGTTTTCGAGTCTGTAATTGATATGCTGTCTTATGCGTCATTTTATGCTATAAACAACGGACAGGACGCTTGGCAGCAGTTGACTATGCTATCGCTCGGCGGCAAATCAGATGTTGCTCTTGACGAGTTTTTAAAGAATAAGCCTATTGCCGAAATAACGTTCTGCCTTGACAATGATGATGCAGGTAAACACGCTACTGAGCAGCTTAGCGACAAGTATGCTCTGAAAGGATATGCTGTTTCAAAAGATATACCATTAAACAAGGACTTTAACGACGATTTAAAGGCGTTCAGAGCGTTGAATGAGAAAAATACTGTACAAGCAACAAAACCGCTTAAACGTTAAAATACAACAAAATACAAGGATGTGTGAAAATGAAAAGTTATTTTCTGCTGTCTAACTCGGTTATTACCTCAAACGAGCTGACGCATAACGAGTTTGCAGTTTATACATACCTGCTTTCTGTTTATTCAAATATCCGAAGCAAAGCAGGACACGAATATAAGCGTGTAAGACAGCAGACTATAGCTTCACACTGCGGTATAAAGTCTACGCAGACAGTATCCAAGATAACCGATAGCTTAATGAGAAAGGGCTACATTACACACATTTTAGCGGCTTACCGCAAGGATAATCGCAAGGGAACATATACATATGTTTTAAATCCCGAAAAGAATAAGGTGTCGGCTAACTATACGCGAATAGAACGAACTGTGTTCGGCAAAAGCTTAACAGCGATCGAATTGCGCTTATATATCCTTATTATTAAATCGCTTGACAGCAAGCTCGGTTACTGCTTTAAAAGCTTCAACGACCTTGCCGATGAGCTACGCATAAAGCGTGATACCGCTATGAAAATAATCAGCAATCTTGTCAATCTGCGTCTTATACGTAAACAGCGTAAAATGCGTTATGACAACAGCAAAGTTTATGCGGACAATTCATATAGTACAAAGGTTATCAGATTTATCAGGAAAAGAAATAAGCCCGGATCACACCCCGGGCTTATCTCATTTAAAAACATTCATAAGCACACTGATAATCCCACAATCACAGAATTAAACAGCCTGCGTAATTATAATAACGCTATCGGCGGCATTTGTCAAGTGGGTAAATGTGTTTATTGCATTGTTTTTTTGAAAAACAGGGGTAGCCCCCCGAATTTAAGGTCTATACAATACCCAGTTATACTACCTTCAGAAAGAAGATTCTTTATATACGAATATGATACTGCTATATTAAAGATATATGCGGGACTTTTTCGGATTATGCTTGTCCTTCCGGATTAAATTTTCTGAATTTTTCGGTATCGGACTTGCAGGATTTATCGTTGTTATACCGCTTGTATAATGGATTTATAGCTTTTTATTTCTGAAGGTTAATTTTAAGATATTTTTGACCATTTTTATGAAAGGAGTTTCGTCATGAATATTGATATATTCAAAACTTTAGAAAACAAACTTTCAGCTGCTTATAAAAACAATAATTTGCTTTTCATTGCAAATATTAATACAGCTGATGATTATGAACTCTTGACAAATTTACAAAAAGAGGATATGATTATTATAGCTGAAAAATATCAGTATGATATTTACAGAAAAATCGGCATAGGAATAATTTCACCTAAAGATATGTCATTTAACAGCTGTGCTTTGAAGTGCGGTTTTTCTGCCTGTTATCTTCATTTTGCTCATTTGTAGCTGCTGACTTTTTACTTTGTGTTTTGCTCAGCTCTACAATATCATATTAAAACCGTTTACCTATCTTCTCTACCGCTTTCTTTACGCCTTCACCTCCCGCAACCAATATCAAGCCTATGAAAATTATCACGGTGATAATGAGATTAGCAGGTGACGCGCTTCTCTCTGCGGTGCCTGAAAGGTACGGACATATCCATATCACGACAAAGCTTTCGCTGACAACGCAAAGCCCCAAGGGTAGAACAAATAACAGAATATTTACCGAAAAGGCGGTTATAAGATTAGCCGATAGCTTTGATACACACAGCATAAAAAAGCCGCAGGCGAGCATAGAGAAAAACCGTATCAGGTATACCCGAATTATGTATTGCAATATTGTTTCGTTTGTTTGCATACCGTAAAGTGCCGTAATACTCTGTAAGGGTGCGTCTAAGAATGAGAGCTTGTAATTGTTCATTACGAAAACAAATTCGGGTAGCCATACCGCTACAAATACTATTGCAGAGATAACAAGAGTTATTACGCCGTCTATGGCAAAGCGCTTGATTCTGCCCTTTTCTGTAGTACGTAGGAGCTTTGTCAGTCCTCTCTGATTATCAAATGCTATCATAGGCGATATACACAGCACAAGGGCTATAGTAGCGAGTATACACATAAGGAAGTCGTCCTTATAGCCGTTTACCGACAAAAGACGGTTAAACCCTTCTTCAAAAACGAGCTGTAGGTTGCTATTTTTATCAGACTTAATAACCGACACACGGTCACATATCTTATTAAATGCATTCTCATAGTCAAGCTTTTTTGTAATATCGTTCAATTCCTTATTGTAGCTTTCATAATCCGATTCAGCGGGTGTCTGCGTCAATAATTCTTCATAGCGTAGCTTTATATTTTCAAATTCCAGCTTTTCATTTTCCAAAAACAACAGAGTTTCATCCGTCACTTCCCCGCCTATCTGTGCTACATAGCTGTCGTAGCGTTTTTGCTCGGAATCGTAGCCTGCACTCATATTCTGATAATTGCAGAACCCAATAACAGCGACAACAACAAGAACAAGCAATGCTTTTCCCGCTATTGCCGTTTTATATACCTCGTTTACAACAAAATTTGCCGAGAGCTTGCGTTTTACTGTAATATATGAAAAGATTTCCGATATTTTACCTGAAGCCGATATAGCGCGTCTTGAGCAATAAACCGCAAAATAAATAAGCAAAGCCATGATAAGAATTATTACTGTTGTAATTACACAGACGGTAAGAGCCGATACGGGCTTTCCAAAAACGTTTAAATGATAATATCTGTAAAATAACTGATGTGGACTTATAAAACAGCAGAAATTTATGTATTTTAATATGTTGTATGCCGATATATCACTTATAGAAGTATAAAGCCATATCGAAACACCACTACAAACAGAGATAACAGCAAACGCCGCCGCAACATTTTTAAGGAAAGTACATATAATCATCATTACAACAACGACTATAAAAAAGGCTGATGTTTTGAATAAAAAGTGGATAACAAGATACTCTCCCACGGTCATATTTATATTGCATAGCGTAAACTGCGGGATTGACTGAATACATCTTGATAAATCGCCAAGCCCGAAGCGAATAGTACCTGTAAGCAATACCATACCGTATAACAACACAGCCGAAGTAACGGTAAGCAAAAAGCAGGCTATCAGCTTTGCTCCTGCACTGTGAATACGCCCTTTGGGAGTTTGTCTTATAACCGCCGCCATGCCTGTCATTTTGTCGCGACAGCATACAATAACCGTCAGCATAAGCACAAAAACAAGCATCATTAAATCGGTATCTGCGCTGTTTATATAGCGTTCTGTTCCGTAGTCGGGATAAAAGGACGGTTTATTTTCAATTACATTGTTGTATGCTGTGAAAATATCCTTGAAGCTAAGCTGTGTAAAGCTGTTTTCCTTAGAAAAAACCGATGGTTTTGAACGCTGTTCGGCTTCGCTTTTGATATTCCTGATTGTGGTATTGTAGTTTTTTACCCGATTTAATTTATCCTCATATTTCTTGTCTGGAAATATATTCTGTAGCACATTGTCTTTTATATATTTGTTTGCAATACTCTCTGCGACAGACAGCTTTTCCTCTTCCGATGTAGATAAATATACCTTGTTAATTTCACGAATACATTCATCGGGTACGCCAAGGACAGGCGTATATGTTGCCGAAAGAGCTAAATTCAGCAAAAACAGTGCTACAAACAATATTAACAGCACTTTGCTTTTTAACGCTTTGTAAAGCTCATACAGAGCTATTTTCATCTATAGCACCTCCTGCCGTGTTTTTCTCGGGAAAGTGCAACATATATGCGTTTTCGAGTGTCCGGCGTTCGTGCGGGAGAACACTGACAAGCTGTTCAACAGTTCCGTTTGCGGCAATTCTGCCCTGCTTCACAATTATTATTTCATCTGCAATAGTTTCAACATCAGATACTATATGTGTGCTTACAAGGACAATTTTGTCCTTTGCTGTTTTATGTATCATATCCCGTATGATAACTCTTTGCTTTGGGTCAAGACCTGCCGTCGGCTCATCAAGCAGAACAAGCTCGGGGCTTCCGAGTAGGGACTGTGCAACTAAAACTCTTTGCTTCATGCCGCCCGAAAAGCCTCCGATAGCTTTATCCATTACGTCATGCAGTTCAACTTCACTTAACAGATACTCGGTTTGCTCTCTTGCTACTGCTGTAGAAATTCCTTTGAGAGCTGATATATACATCATAAACCGTCTTGCGGTAAAGTTGTCATAAAGCGCCTGCTGTTGCGGCATATATCCGACCTTACGGCGAAATTTACTGCCAAGCTTAGTTATGTCTGTGCCGTTCCAGCAAAGCTGCGAGCCTAAGTCTGGTGCAAGGTTATCTGAAATAATGTTCATAAGCGTTGATTTTCCTGCGCCGTTGGGGCCTAAAAGTCCGTAAACCCCGTTTTTAAAGGTCATCTCAAAATCAAAAAGAGCCTGTTTTTTACCGTAATGTTTATTAAGATTTTTAATTTGAAGCATTTTTTACACCTCTACTTTTTAGCCTGAACATTTTCCGCATTTTTTACCGTAAAGGAAAACCTGTCCAGACTATCGCTTTGCCATATAAGCTTTATATCGCTGACCGTTAATTTTGCTGTACCAAACGGTTTATTTCTGAAATCCTTTGTGAGCCACTCGCTGTTATCTGTGTTGCCTGCATAAAAATATACACAATCGCCATATAGCAATACACTTGTTTTAGAAGCATTGGAGGTAAGATAACTACTCTCTATATCACCGGAAAACCTCGGTGAAAAACCAAGTGCATTTTTTAAGCTTTCGGGATAAGGGAAAAACAATATGCTGTTTTCTTCTGATATGTACAGATCTTCATCAAGAACTACATACAATACGCCTTCAAGAGTAACCTCTCCGCTTAATGTGATTTCTGTGTATACTGTTTGCGATATTCCCGGCTCGGTAGAATTTGTTTCCCGATTGTATTCGAGTGTTTCTTTAACGGACGAAACTGCAGAGGTGACGGTAAGCCCACTTTCTGTAACATCACCCGATTTCAGCAATTTTATCATTTTTTTGCTGTCCTGCGGCACTTCACCTTTGTAATTCATATTATCATCGAATTTATCAGGAGAAGTAAAACTGTCACAGTAAAAAGTATCATTAATTTTACGCACAGCGGCAAATGGTGCGTTCCATAGCTTTTTATTCTCGTCATAGGCAGCACCTTCCTTGACTATTTGCAGACCGTTTTCGTCAAGAATAAAATATCCGTCGCCATGATATATTTCTCCGACAAGACTTGTAACACTTTTCTCTTTGTTACTACTTTGAGAGCTTTCTGTTACATCTGAACAACTTGAGATTAACATAACCACCGCAATGGTCGCCACTATTAAAGCTATTCTACTTAATCCTTTTGCCATATCTTACTCCCCCAGAATATCCGATTTTGCTACCTTTTCTTTTGTTACTGTTTGTTCTTCGGCGTTATAGACGCTGATAATATAGCTGTCCTCGTACTCGGACAATACCTGTGCATAAAGCCCTTCGCCATAGCTTATATCATGCCTTGCGGGAGCTTCATCCTTTAAATTATAATAATACCACTGTGCATTATCGCATTGGAACAGATAATCGCCCAAAATGACGGTTTCAGACAATATCTTGTCGTTATGAATAACAATCGGTTCAGAGGTCTTCGGAGTTAACACTTCAATATTGCTGTCATTGTTATATGCATAGTAATCATCGCTAAGTCTGACAGCAGGCGGCTCGGACGGCATAGTGTTTTCACTATACTTTCCTGTCTTAATGTCGTACACCGAGCTGTTGAAATAAAATTTGTTGTCATAGACACCTAAAATCTTTGTTTTATTGTTTTCCGTTGCACCAAAATCGGTAAATTTTCCGGTTTCTATGTCAAGCACTCCGAAATGATTGGTATTATCGCCTGTAATCGCTCCTTTTTCGTCATAAGCAGACTGATAAGGGAAAAACAGCAGGGTGTTGTTTTTAAGTACGCTTGTGCTTATCCAGTCGCAGGAAAAGCCTTCTATTTTGCATACTTCCTTTTCGGAAGTACCAAGCGGGTCTGATGAGTGAAGTACCGCGGATTCTACTGCTTTTCCGTCTTTGGTTTCGTATCTATCCTCGAACCAGTAAAGCTTTTCGTTATACAAAAAAGGCAAGGTTTGTTTGCCGTAAGCAAGGCACGGAAGTCCGTCCTCTGTAACAGCATTTGAGTGGTCGCAGTTTGACTGACCGCATAGCGCAATTGTACTCATATCAGAATACTGTAAAAAGCTTAGTACTGCGTTTTCGGTAACTATCAACTCGCCGTCATTATATATTGTTCCGTATACTCGCATATATCTCGCCTGTTCATCTGTTTTTGTATCCGAGCAGGCGGAAAACGTGGACGCAAATGTAGCAATCAGTATTGCAGTGCCTATAAGCTTTAATTTCCTGTTCATAATATTGCCCTTTCATAAGTTGTATTTATGTTTTTATTTTATTATCTGTGTCAAAAAACATAAGCAGTAATTATATTTTACACGCAGGAGCATCTTTCGTTTTTTTCCTTTTTTGTCTTATAGATACATTTATAACACGTCATGTTGTGCCACCGTACGTGCAGTCGCTAAACAAAAGTTAATATGTGTAGCTGACTGCCCAGAATGGTTTGTATGTACCAGAAGTGCAATTTATAGATATATCTACAAACTGTATTTTGTATCCTGCTGCTTTTTCAGCATCAGTCAATGCTACTGTTTTTGTCATTTTTTCAAGTCTGGAATATTCGCCGTTACCGTTACTCTTATTCTTTATGACAGTTTCTCCATTTTTTGTAGGAATTATTAATTCACAAACCACTGAAACGCTTTTTTCGCCGTTGGGAACCTCCGTCCCACCGTTGAATTCATATTTTGCAGTTGCTGTTTGTTGACTTCGATTAATAGTGTATGACATGACTACGCATGATGTTGGTCCCATAGGAACCAACTTGTAGTTTGATGCTGCTTTGTAAGTGACAGGTGATAATGCGTTTCCTGGTAACACCATAGCAAATGCCGATGAAATTACAGCTGTTGTTGCTATAGTTGCTTTTATTATGTTTTTGATTATCATCATATTATACCTCTTTCTTTTTCCCAAGCTCACATATATTATCCACCGATACAACAGTACCGATTAATCCGCTCATACCGCCTCTTTCTGTGGATATATAAGTAATCTCTGAAAATGTTATTGTGGCCTCTTTATAATACACATCCTC
>ENA-OPEI01000186-OPEI01000186.1-human-gut-metagenome-genome-assembly--contig:-NODE-186-length-7558-cov-1.352659_pt1 | contig 7558 bp, 6 predicted proteins | sample MGYA00241297_ERZ501528 | MGnify/ENA primary metagenome ERZ501528 (study PRJEB25962, sample SAMEA2042387) | human gut metagenome | biome: human gut; feature: human-associated habitat; material: faeces...
TGGAGTTGGAGACAAAGTAACTTTTTTAGTAAGTCCAATTGTAAGCGCTTTAGGTATAGGTGTGATGAAAATGAGTGGTAGAAGTTTAGGGTTTACAGGAGGAACTATTGATAAGTTAGAAAGCATTCCCGGTTATAGAGTAAAAATAACTAATGAAGAGTTTCGTAATAATGTAAATAATGTTGGTGTTAGTGTAATTAGTCAAACAAGTGCACTTGCTCCCGCTGATAAAAAAATATATGCTTTAAGAGACGAGATAGGTGCAGTTGAAAGTATTCCTTTAATTGCTAGTAGCATAATGAGTAAGAAGATAGCTTCAGGTGCAAAATATATAGTTATTGACCTTAAAGTTGGAAAAGGTGCGTTTATGAAGAACGTTAAAGACGCTAAGATTTTGGCTAAGTATATGATTAAAATAGGAAAGTATTTTGATAGAAAAGTAGTTTGTGTATTAACTCGTATGGATTCTCCATTAGGTTATACTGTAGGAAATGCAATTGAAGTAAAGGAAGCAATAGAGTTTTTTGATGGTAAACAAGAAAAAAGACTTTTAGAGTTAGTTACTACTATTTCAAGTTATATGGTTAGTTTAGGTGCTAATGTAAGCTATAAGACAGCAAGAAAGCAAGTGATTGAAGTAATAAAGAATGGTAAAGCTAAAGAAAAGTTTTATGAGTGGATAAGTAACCAAGGTGGAGACTTAAGTAGTGTAGTGTTAAGTGAAAATAAAGCTATTGTAAAGTCTAAAGAGAGTGGTTACATTAGTGAAATTAAACCTTTAGAAATAGCAGAGTTAGTAAGTAGCTTGGGCGCTGGACGTGTTAAAAAAGAAGACAATATCGATTTATCTGTAGGTGTAAGGCTATTTAAAACTTTATATGATAAAGTGGAAATAGGAGACATAATTGGAGAGATATATTATAAAGATTATGTAAATGGTATGGAAAGCAAACTAGCTAATTCTATTAAAATATCTAGTATTAAATCTAAAGAAAAGGACATAGTAATAGGTGTAATAAAGTGAGTGATACTTATGAAGAAAAGTTTAAGCTTATTATTAACCTTTTTTCTTTTTACTATAAAATTAAATGCGATAGAAAATATCAGTATTAATAGAGAAACACTTGTGCCTGATTTTAGTAAAGAAACACGTGTTTATAATGTTTATGTGCTTTCTAGTACTGAGATAATAACAATAAATGCTACTGGTGAGGAAAACGAATTAATTACAGGTACTGGGAGTAAAAGTTTAAAAAAAGGGTTAAATGTTTTTGAAATTAATTCATATATTAATGATATTTTGACTGAAAGTTATACTTTGAATATCACTAGGGGAGAAGACGTATTTGACAATGAAACTTCTAGATTAGAAGACCTAAGTATTACTGGATATAATATTGATTTTAAAAGTGATAACTTTAATTATGAAATAAGTTTAAATGAAGACGAAAACTTGGAAGTAATTTATAAAGTAAGTAATCCTAAAATGAATGTTAAGGTAAGTGAAACAAATGACTTAATTACAATAAAAGTGATAAGTGAAAATAAAAAGAATGAGAGTGTTTATGTGGTTAAGATTAACAAGGAAGTCAAGGTAAATGCAGTAGCTTTAAAGAGTAGTTTTTTTGATAAGAAAAAGTTTGATAACTTTGAACTTAAAATAATTAGAATTTCTATAATCTCAGTAGTATTTATTATAATGAGTGTTTTATTTTATTTGATTTTTGTTAAGTATAAAAAGAAAAAGAACTTTTAATAAAGTCCTTTATATTTAACATAGTATTCTTCAAATGTTAAGTTCTCATTTTTTATGATAGTTGCAACTTCAACTCCAACATATCTATAGTGCCATGGCTCATACGTGTAACCAGTCATATATACTTTGTCTTTTTTGTATCTTAAGATGTAACCATATTTATGTGCATTTTCATTAAGCCATTTAAATTGTTCAGTGTTTTCAAAGGCCTCACTAAGAGTACCATCTACACTTAAGTCCATTGCTAGTCCAGTTTGGTGTTCACTATGGTTTGGTCTTGCACTATAAGTATCAGTTTCCTTTACACCATCCACGCTAACATACCAATCATATAAATTCTTTTGTCTTGTTTCGCTTCTGTATCCACTTTGAAGTATGATTTTAAGGCCTTCATTTCTTAAATCGCTTACCATTTTTTTCATCGCGTCAGCTGCCTCTTGTGTCATTTTTTGTCCTTCAATATTTACAAGAGTTTTTGGTTCAATTCCACTAGGAAGAGCATAGAACTTATTTACTAAAACTAAAGTATCATATGGGTCAGCTATTTCTTTGATATCTGTATAGAACTCTTTATCTAAGCTTGTGTTTACGTTCATTACAACTGTTTCAATATTGCTTTCTTTACTGAAGTAATTTTCGTATCTTTCTAAGTTTTCAATGTGGAAATACTTGATATTTGATAGTTCACTTAAATGTGAATATTTTTTGTTTATTTTCATAACATCTTGCTTACTTAAGTTTTTAGAAATATTACTTATTTCATCTTTTGTGTATCCAAGGTTTTCAAGGTGGCTTACAACTTCATCAGTTTCTTTCTTAGTGTTAGTAGTATTAGTTGGTGTTTTTGTATCCTCATCACTATAATTTAACCTGTGGTTTAGATATACAACTCCAAAAGCAATGAAACCAATTATAACAATTAGTAAAAATAGGTTACCATAATTTATTTTTATTTTTTTCTTTTTCATATAAAACATCTCCTGATATAATTATATCACTTTTTATATGCTTTATGATATAGTAAATTTAAATTTTTGTAAATGTTGACTTCATAATAGTTTTTCTTTATAATGAACATAGGTGGTTAATTGTGAAGTTAGAGTTTTTGGTAAAGGATAAAGAGATGGTTAAAATGCTTATGTTAAATGAAGTGGAGTATTTTTATAATTCACATTTATTTGATTTACTTAAAAAAGAAGCATTAATGGATGGAGATAATAAAACAAGTAATATGTTTTATAAGTATGTTAGTAATGCCAAAGATATAGTGAATGGTAGTATTGTTGAGAAAATTGATGGTAGTTTAAGTAAGATTTATTTGGGATTAAATGATAATGGTCAAAGACATGGATTTAAAATTGAACCGTTTGAATTATCTTTGGAAGAGAAAAGAAATGTTATATTAAAGTATGTTTATAAGAAAAGTAATAAGAAACTTTTAACAGATGGAGTAAACAATATAGTTGTTATGGATATTCATTATGATGGGGAAAACTATATTAGTGAAGAAGTAGTTAGGTTAAACAAAGAACTAACCTCATTTTATTATTTTGAAAGAGGTATGTTTGACAAAGTGGATTTTGACTATATAGATAGTAAATTTTTGAAAATCAGGAAAATAGCAATGTTCAATTATAGTGATTTAATGGATTTGTTAGAAGAGGAAAGATTAGAAAGAAGACTTACTGCTGACAAAGAAATTCTAAGAAAAGTAATGAAAAGATAAAAAAGGGCTTGACTTAACGAGATTTATTCTGTATAATTGTAAATGTCGTTAAGAAGTGCAGATGTAGTTTAATGGTAGAACTTCAGCCTTCCAAGCTGCTAACGTGGGTTCGATTCCCATCATCTGCTCCAAAAGCAAAAATCGTCGCACCAAAGCGATGTTAATGATTAAGTCAATCAGAAATGATTGATTTTTTTGTCGTTTAAGAAAGGTGTTGATGATATTATGATAAAAATAATCAAACAAAAAATGGTTTTAGTATCTTCTCCAATGAAAAGAAAACAAGTAAATAAATATTTAGATTATTTAAAAGAATATTTTGAAATTGTAGAACTGAAAATGGTATGGGGCAGTATTCGACTCTGCAATACCAGATAATTATGAATTATTGAAAGTGATACCTATAATAGATTTAAATTTATTTAAAGACAAAGATATTACATTTAGATTAGTATTTAGACCTACTATTAAAGAGATAATTAATGAAAAATAATAAGCAGGATAAAGAGAATGATAGCACTATAAATCCTTTATTTATAAAAGATAAATTAGTGTGGTGATATCAATTTCTTTATCCTGTTTAATAGTTATTTTAGTATTTGCCAATATCCTGCTTTGTCAGAACCAATTCTTTCAATTATTAAATTATCTATTAATATTTTAAAATTCCTTTTAATGGTTCTTACATTAACATTAGTTATATTAGCTATTTCATTTTGTGTAATTCTATTATTATTTGCTATTAGTTCTATAATTTTATTTTGAATATCATTACAAACAAAATTACTATTTTTTATCAATTTATCTAATGATGAATTAATTGTCTGTAAAATAAACTTTATAAATACATTTGCATTTCCATTATTATGACATTCTGCTATAGCTAAGTAGTAGTTTTCTTGATTTAAATATATTTCCTCTTCTAGTGGTATAAATTCAAAATTTTTATCATAATTTATTAGCATTAATGTTACCCAAAATCTAGCACATCTTCCGTTTCCATCTGAAAAAGGATGAATAAAAACAAAATAATAATGAAAAATTGCAGATAAAATAATAATATTTAAATCACTACTACTTATATATTCAAATAAACTTTTCATTAAAGATGGAACTAAAATGGATTCAGGAGCCATATATTATTTCATCTTCTCTTTTTACTTCTTCACCATGATTTCTATAATTACCATTATCTTCATCAAAGTATTTCATCATTAACCCGTGTAGCTTTAATAAATCATTTTCACTTTTATAATTATATTCATTTATATGATTATATGCTTCAATTGCATTTTTTACTTCTTGTACTTCATCTTTTTTACCTAATATTAGTTTATTTTCTGATATACTTTCTACATCAAATAAAGATAACGAATTAGCTTCAATTGCAAGTGAAGAATGAATTGACCTTATTTTAGATTTTGAGATCATATATTTTCTTTTTTGTTTATCATTGACATTTATATTTTTAAGTTTAACATTTATATCATTTAATATATTATTCATTTTATTGTCAATAAAAAACACTGGTTTTATTTCATCAAATAATTTCACCTATATCACTCCTCATACTAATATAAGTATACCACAAATGTCACTGTAAATGTCACTGTATTTATATTTTTTGTACTATATTCGTATTTTCATGGTATACTTATATCAGTTAGTAGTTTATTACTACCTATTATATAGAAGAATAAAGGTTGTCCGACTTCAACCTTTATAGCTCCAAATTAGGTAAAATCTCAGTGAGTTTTTATAAATAATGATAATAGGTTTGTGGAAAATCGTTTGAAACAGGGAGCTTTGTAGACTCTTTTTTCTTGTTCTAAAGAAGTATGAGTATATACATCTAAAGTGGTTGAAACCTTAGAATGTCCAAGTCTTCTACTGACTTCATTTATTATAATACCTTCAGTTAAAAGCATGGTTGCATGACTATGTCTAAACTGATGTAACGTTATAGTTTTCAAGTTGGCTTTTTTACATGCACTTAGTTTTCTTTGGTTAATAGAAGTAGGACTTAAAGGTTTAATTCCTTTAAAAAGAAATAAATTTCCATCTCCTTTCTTATAATTTTTAATTATTTTTTTAAATCTTTTACTAGAAATCTACTTATTTTGACTTTACGCATACTTGAAAAAATTTTTGAAGTACCAATTTCACGTTTTTTGTGTGAAGATATAGTTTTAGTTACATTAATGTAATTGCCTTTTAAATCACTCGTTTTAATTCTATAGACTCGCCTTGTCTTAAACCAGTGTAAAACATCAAGTTGAAAAATTCACGGTAAACTGGTTTTTCTATATACTTTATAAATTTATTAAATTCTTTAATGTATAAAAGTCAGTTTTATTTTCTTCAGGTGAAACAAAATAGCAAGTATAACAACTATTGAAGTAATAATATTTATATTAACTTTTGATTTAATAGGTGGACAATTTAAGAAAAATTTACATTTTTTATGTAAAAACAGCAATAAAAAAAAGACTCTCTATTTAGTCTCTTCTTTAGTTATACAAGTAAAATCTATTTTGTATTTTTTAAAAATCCACTTTTTAGTTACAGTTACATCAGCTACACATACTTTATCTTCAATTCTAAGTTCGTCAAGATATCCCAAACTTTCTAACTCTTCAGTAGTAATTTTAAATGGATAAGTTACTTCGTGCTTATTAATATATTCTTTTGCACTAGTTTTAACTTCTTCTTTAAGTGTAATATACTTTATCTCATTTTGATAAAATGTTCCGATTACAAATATTACACAAACTAAGAAAACAATTATTGACCCCCACAAAACTATTACTTTATTACTCATTATCCATCATGCCTTTCAACATAACCACTTGTAGTATAACTTTTACATTTTAAATATGGTTTATAAACACTAGCCCCATTATCATCTACATAAACAGAAATGTATCCCGAACACTTCCCATCTTTATCAGTTATCTCACTCATATAGTTATTTTCAACTAATGAACTAACTTTAATATGAAGAGTATCAAGTCCTAGTTGGTTATTATAAAAGTCATTTATATATTTTTTTGAAGCACTAACCATATTTTCTTCTACTTCATTATAATCTGTTTTTTCTTGTGGAGTTGGTTTTTGATCGTGATAGAAACTAAAATTCCAGTTTTCATCTAACAACCCAACTTTTCTAAGCGCAAAAGCACTGGCAAGTAAGCAAAATATAAATATTCCTAAGAATATGAAAAACTCTAACAATCCCCATCCATTTTTATTTAAATTCATAATATCCCTCGTTTCTTTTTAAATTATACCACACTTAAAAGAAAAATAAAAGTATTACAACTTTTATTTTTCTTTACAATTAGGGCAATATACACTGCCTTTCTTTTCTACTAAAAGACCATTACATTTTGTGCAAACTTCTCCAGTAGGTTTATCCCAGCTAGCATATTTACATTTAGGAAAGTTACTACATCCATAGAATTCTTTTCCTCTTTTAGTCTTTTTAACAATGATATCCCCGTCACATAGTGGACACTTACATATAACAGTAAGACTTTTTTCAACCTTAGGAATATACTTACATTCAGGGTATCCACTGCAAGCAACAAACTTGCCAAACTTACCATATCTATAAACTAAAGGTTTACCACAAACTGGACACATTTCTCCAGTTTCCTCAGGAGCTTCTTTTTCCATTTTCTTCATTGCTTCTTCAACAAGTGGTTCAAAATCTTTATAGAATTTGTCTAAAAGCTCATACCATACATATTTTCCTTCAGCTACTTTATCTAAATCAGTTTCCATATCACTTGTATATTTAACATTTATGATACTACTAAAAAATTCCTGTAATTTATCTGTTACTTGAATACCTACAGTAGTTGGAATAAACTTCTTATTTTCTACTGTTATATATTTTCTTTCTTTTAATACTTCAATTATCTTAACATAAGTACTAGGTCTACCAATACCAAGACTTTCTAGTTCTTTAATAAGTGTATCTTCTCTAAATCTTGCTGGTGGTTCAGTAAAGTGGCTAGTTGCTTTAATTTCTTTACTTACTATAATATTTGAGTTAAAACTTGCAAAGTCAG
>ENA-OPEI01000198-OPEI01000198.1-human-gut-metagenome-genome-assembly--contig:-NODE-198-length-7313-cov-1.533618_pt1 | contig 7313 bp, 5 predicted proteins | sample MGYA00241297_ERZ501528 | MGnify/ENA primary metagenome ERZ501528 (study PRJEB25962, sample SAMEA2042387) | human gut metagenome | biome: human gut; feature: human-associated habitat; material: faeces...
CGGCGGGAAGGTTGCCTAAATTATCCTCGTTTTCATCGATGACAGAAAAATTGTTGTAGTTGTAATGATTTGATTTCTCACGTTTTATATGTATACTGTCACCGATACGGAGATTTTCTAGCTTAAGCGTTCTGCCTTCATACCTCAGACCCTTTATGTCAGTCTTTATTCCGATCAGGTTATTTTCTTTGTTATATACTCCACGATATTTATCGAGATATTCCATATTGCCCGGCTCAAAATAATCTTCGGGCAGATTCTGTGACAGCTTGTATTTTTCTTCAAGTTTCTCAATCTCGGTAATAAGAGAATCCCACATATCGCTAATTTCCATAATAACCTCTCAGATTTTTCTGTTTATTCGATTGCATAGATTTCATCGATTATATCATCATAGCAGAAATTACTGTTTTTGATTGCTTCTGTTATTTCGTATTTATCGGTGATTCTGACTCCGTATTTGTTATAAACGCTCTCAATCAATTTTTTCGGTGAGCAAGGTACATTTTCCGAAAGACAAGATTTTATAAATGACTTCTTGCTGATTTGACCGATTTCATTATTCTTACTGAGTACAATTGACAAGAAAATGCTTTGTGAGTCAAATCTTGAGTCACAGGCAAGAAGAGCGGAACAGAGATATTCTCCGAATCCGGCATTTTCGAAAATATCTGTAAATCCGTATGAACGTATTGAATGGATTGTGAAATATTCACCGTCATTCACTGTCGCATAGACTTTGTTGCAGAATTCGTGTATATCATCAAGTGCTATGCCTTTCTCTTCAAGCTTTCTGAAACTGATGTATGTATCGGCATCGGCCTGTATTATTTTGTACGATTTTTTCAGTTCCGACAGTGTCTGATAATACATCTGCACATTTGTATATCTTCGGGTGAAATCCGAAATTTTAATGACATCGTTTTTGGTCAGCAGGTCAATAAAATATTCACGCAGAGATTCGTATTTCTCACTGAGAATATACTTGGACAGAACGTGAAATCCCATCTTCTTGAGCGTATACGGGTTTATTTCATCTCTGTCGGCATTGACAAACAGAAGACTGTATTTGTCCTTGACCTCGTCAAAATAGTAAAACGGTTCATTCAGATTATTCTTCATTATCTGCAATCTGTTTTCCGGCATCTTTTTATAATCAACATTATAAACTCCGTTATGGCAGTATTTTGATATCACTGATAATTTGGAAGCCGTTGTATTTTTTTCAAATCCATACTCAAGGTAAATGTAGTCGATCAGTTCTTTCTGCGAAACCGGTGACAGCATTCTGACAAGCAAATCAAGCTCTTTATCAAAATCAAACGTACCGAAATTGATATATGGTTGCTTTTCAAAGCTGATATTACTGTAATTTTCTTTATTACATATTTTTTTCAGCAGGTTGTGAAGTTCATACTGATCCCGTATATCATATTTACTCATGAGTTCGGGAAAATCGTTGAAAAATTTCAGCGTTGATATTTCTGTATTTGAAAATCTGTCGAGAGCAAGTGTATCAAGAAGTTCTTTATAATCTCTGCTGTCTATATCATAATAACGCATTTTACTTCCGTACTTCCAAAGGCATTTTCTGCTGTTTGAATATTTATTTCTTCTTGCTCCCAGATTTGTATCAATGTAATACAGCTTTGTGTCTAACGGAACATCGTTCTCTTTAAGCAAAGCATTATATTGTTCAACGAAAATGTCAAAAGTTATCTCTTCTCTACAGATTTTTTCGAGAGCATAATCTTCAATATCGCTTCTGTGGTTATCAAATATTTTTCCATCAATTTTAATTTTGTCACGTTCTTCAAAATCTCTTATTCTGTATCGTAAAGAAACAGGCACCTGCTCGTCTTTGAGAGCGTAACCGAAAGGCTTCTTTCCGCTGCTTCTATAGGGGTTTCCAAGATAATTGCATACTGCTTTTGACAAGCAAAGATATTCGGTGCCAAATGCTTCGGGTACATCATAATTCCTGTAAAGATAGGCATAATAATCTTCATCGAAATATTTATTTCCTGTCTTCGCCGCATATGATTGTTTCATTAGCTTCATCAGCTTTCCGGTAATCTGACGTACTCTTTCTCTGGTTATTCCGTTGTCTGAAGCAATCTGCTCAAGTGTATCGCCGTTTATGCGACGGCAGAGCATCACTCTCTGATTTTCTTCAAGAGATTCCAGAAATTCACGCAGATAGCTCTGATAGGAAGGGTAGACCTTATAGCATCTGAAATCGACATATTCGAGTTTTCGTTCTTTTATAAGCTGAGCAATGGCTTTTTTGATTCTTTTTTCGTCCACCGCATCAGGCATGACGGCACGCAGTTCTTCATAGCTTTTTCCGCTGAATCCGGCATTGTTATAAGCGTTCATAATACCGGATCTTATAAATTTGTCGGTATAGAGCGCCTGCTCATCTCCGCAACAATAGCTGTTTATACTTGTCCTGTAATTGTCGACCGTGTTTTCTATATACTTTTTCAGTTCATTTCCGACTGCGTTACTGCTTCCTGCAACGGAATTGATCCGATCCGGGTAAAGCTCGAATAATTCTGTAAATTCTTTCATCCCTGTTCTTCCGAGATATCTTACCGCTTTGCCCGATAAACCTGAATTATTAAGTCTGATATTAAGATGTTCAAAGAACTCCTTGATCAGAGGACGATATTTATTTGAGGACAGAAGCTCGTGAACGGTCATGGAACAGATGATATTTGTGCTGCTGCCATTGGCGTCATTTTCTGAATTCAGAAAATGTTCGTCATATCTGTCGTGTAAATCCGATATGAGCTTCTCGATTTCTTCAAATGACTTTCTGCCGAAATTTGCCATATTTTTAATGTCATCCGGATAGGCCAGTATCAGCTTGCTGAGCGTCATAATGTTGTTTCTTCTAAGGCAGTTATATGTACGCACCGACAGATCCAGCATATCAATGGATACTTCGTGGTTAGCCGCAATATAATCGGCAAACAAATTATTCAGTGATAAGTTCCCGGTTTCGTTTTCCGTTGGCAGTATTTCGGGACTCATATTTTCAAGACTCCTGTAAGAACGTTCATACTGCCTATAAGTGTTCTCAACTGTCTGTTTGATTTCATCAACAGTTTTGGTGCCGGCACTCCTCATATTGTCATATCCGTCCGGATAAATGAGTATCATGTCGCTCAGTGTTCTTATACCGTTTCTTATCAGGCAATTTGATGCACGGACAGACAATGCTAACTGCTTTACCTCACTATCGCAGTTTTGGAAAACAAACTTTGCAAACAGCCTGATATTCATTTTGTTGCCGAGCGGCGTGTGCATTTCTTCGATTTCATCGGACTTTTTGAATTCTTTTTCGGTTTCGGAGCGTTTTATCTTGTCAACAAATCCTATTATTTCGGATTTTCTCTCATATAATCTGTTTTTAACGGTTCTGAGTATTTCGTTGATATTTTCCGGCGGTATTCTGTAATTCTTTAAAAAATCATATTCGGTCATGCCGACAAGATTACTGAACATATTAATTGCGTACATAGCAAGATAATTATATGTATCGGCTGAAAGCCCAAGCTTTCCGATTCCTATGTCGTTTTCTTTGGCGTACATATGCACATACTTTTCGTTTGCAAAAAGCCACAAATCATAGTCGATGCTTATTCCTGCACGTTCAGCCTGTTCTGCATTCCGACGGATGAATCCTTCCAGTTCCTTTGCTATATCGCTGTTTTCGTTAATGATTTCAGAAAACTGTTTTCCTTTTGCAGAAAACAGTTCTCCTATTGTTACGATGCCTTTATTTAAAAGTATATCTTTAGCTTTTGCAGAAAGTACAGACTTCTCAACAGGTTCACTTATATTCATATTTCCTCCGCTAAGCGTTTTATACGGCAATTTATGCTATAGTCACAGCAACTTCTCCGCAGTCATCAAAAGCACATTTGGGAACTTTTAAACTGTTGTGGATTTCTAACGAGTGAAGTGCTTCACAGCTTGTAAAAGCGTTTTTACAGATTCTTTTTACGCTTTCAGGAATGCAGATTTTTCCGACTTTTTTACATTCGTTGAAAGCCTGACTTGCAATTATCTTTACTCCGGCAGGAATTTCAACGGTTGTATCATCGCCCTTATAGCAAATAAGAATACCGTTTACTGTTACAAAATCCTCCGGATATTCATCAAGCCACTTTGTATGATTGAAAGCCAGTGCGCCTATATTTCTGATGCTTTCAGGTAACCAAACCGTTCTGAGCGACTTACACTCAGAAAAGCACCACATTCCAAGTTCGGTTACACTGTCGGGAATCACGATTTTTCTGAGGCTTTCACAGCACAGAAAAGCGTTATCATCGATTTTCCCGACACCTTGCGGAATATTTATACTTTTCATTGCGTCACATCCAAAAAATGCATTTGCTTCGATGACGGTAACGCTGTCGGGTAAAGTAACGCTTTCTATCTCGTTATGATCCATAAATGCCGACTGCCCGATTTCAGTCACTCCGTAGGGTATATGTATAACTTTCTTGCAACCGTTATATTTTGTAAGCACACGATCTCTGATAATAAATTCAGCCATATTCATTTCTCCGTTTCATTTTTATTGTACTGTAATTATATCAGAAAGGCAGTACGTTAAAACGGACAGAAGACGGGATAATACATTTTGCTTTATTGCAGCGTAAGTTCTTTGTAAGCTTGTAAAATTAGCCGTCAGCTTGAGCTTATACCGACGTTTTGTATTTATCATTTGACTTATCCAGCCATTTTTGCTCTATGATTTTAGGATCTGAGCATAGATAATGGATGCTGAACATACTGTTTGATAGATTGTAAGACTTGAATTTGAAGTAGACACAATCCCCGATTTCAGCTGTTCTATATGTTCCGTCACTTTGTGAAATATGAAAAATATTACCTTTTGTGCCGGGTAGTCTGGTTGTTCCGAAACTATACGGTATTATTCTCAAAAAACCATCTTCTGTTATGTAACGAACCTTTCCGTAAAACCAATATCCAGAAAGCAATGAAATAAAATTTTCTGCACTGATGCCACGCTTTTGCATTGCATAATCCATCAGATGATCAACTGTGATTTCATTCCTTAATCTTGTATTAAAGAAGACATATATTATTTCCTTAATACTCAGAATTGAATCGAATAATGCATTAAGCATATTAATTCTGTTGTTAGAGAGAATGCCGCTCGGATATTGTTTTGAATATTCATAGGTATATTCCGTTCCGGTAAGATAAATAAGCTCGAAAAAAAGATTCTTGTTTAAATCGGGATTACTAAGTATCTTGGTCAACACGACATTTGTTATTGAAAACTTGTCGCCGTTTTCTTTTTTATCCCGTATCTGATCGAGCTTATTTATAATTGCCGCTTTGTCGTTACTGTTGAATATTTCGACGATTTCCATAAAAAATTCACGTTTTATTTTGCACTCAAGTTTCTGGCTTTCTGTCATCTTCATAATGAATCTCCCGGATATTAGTTTTTATTGTACCGTAATTATATCACAAAATCAGTACATTAAACCGTACAAAAATCACAGCTTCAGGCTGTCCAACACATTCTTACCTTTTTTGAAATGACTTTCTTTATACTCAAGCAAATATGCGGTAAACGAAACAGCTTTTTTCTCCGTGGCATATTCAAGTAATTCATCAATATTGTTCTTTTTTATAATACCAAGCGGTTCGCAAGAAAGCAACAGTTCCATATCATCTGTATCAATACAGAGCTTTACTGCATTTTTTGCAGAGCGTACAATATAAGACCTGTATATTTCTTTCTGCTCGTCCGTTAAATCAATGGGATAACGCAGTCTGTTCAGGGCAACTCTGAGCTTGTGATATGCTCCCTTAATTTTCGGAAACATTTCATCAACAGCATTAAAATTAAATGTTGCGTTTCTTCCCCAGGATGATGCCAGTGTGTAGCAGTATTCGCCTTGAGTGCAGTCGCCGCCCATCCATACCTTGTACTTTATCTCATCAGTTTGTGCAGAGCGCACAGTCACCTCATAATCGAGCCAGTTATCATGAGTTTTATAGTTGACAACAGATCCTAACAATGAGTTGGGAGAGCCGCCATATTTATCTGAATGACTTTTACACGGCTTTGCGTCGGGATCAATAGAATCATAAACCGTAATCTCTTTGCATCCATGGAAACTTTCTTTTCCGACTTTCTTTACAGTCTTAGGAACGGTAAAAGAAGAAAAATTACAGCCTTCAAATGCACTGTCGCCGATACTTATGACTGAATCGGGAATGACTATGCTTGTAAGGCTTCTGCATTCCAGAAATGCACGTTCGCCGATACTTGTGACCGAATTTGGAATTGTTACACTTGTAAGATTACTGCAACTTTCAAATGCACTGTCGCTTATACTTGTAACAGAATCGGGTATAGTTACGCTTGTAAGACTGTTGCATTTTGCAAATACACTGTTGCAGATACTTGTGACCGAATCGGGAATGGTCACGTTTGTAATATTGTCGCAGCCCGAAAATGCCCGCTCACCGATTCTTTGTACGCCGTCAGGTATAACTATCTCGGTCACACCTTTCTCTTTGGTATATTTTTTCAGTACGCCGTTGCAGATTTGAAATCCCATATTCTTATCCTTTACAACAATAATATTCATTTCAGATTCAAAGATTTTCTGATAACTCCGCTACGTTTAATCTTTTTTACAAGATTATCAAAATCCCGTGCGATGTCCATACCTTCACTAATCCTGTCTGCAAGCCCTGAGTTAAGGCTTTCGGTATTTTTATTCATAAGGGCATGTATTACCTCATTGCGATATGAACACCATTCGTTCATACGGGTAAACACTTCTCTTACTTTCTTTATATCAAGTTTATCCGTGTATACTTTTCTGATTGCACAGAGATAATTGCTCTTGTCAGCGTTATTATATCCGTTCTCTGCCCATGTAAGTGTAGCTTCGATTATTTTCCTTTTACCCGATATCTGATTGATAGACGGAAATCTGAATTTATTATCTTCACATTCGTCAAACATAAATTTCAGTTCGTTTTTGCTTCTTTTATTGTCAAATCTTGTTGACTGTCTGGTATTAAGACATCCGAGATAGAAAAGCCACGCCCTGAGTCTGTCCTCAATAATAGCATAAACAATAAGCATAGCCTCGAAATAAAAGCCGTTTTTAACCGCTTTATCATAACGTTCAAATTGTGTTTTGTATGTTACTTTCTTATCAAATCCATCCGTAACAGGCCGGATTTTTCGTTCCGGCACATCAACCCCTCCTTAAATATTCGTTTATATCAAACCCTTCTCT
>ENA-OPEI01000201-OPEI01000201.1-human-gut-metagenome-genome-assembly--contig:-NODE-201-length-7306-cov-1.950903_pt1 | contig 7306 bp, 18 predicted proteins | sample MGYA00241297_ERZ501528 | MGnify/ENA primary metagenome ERZ501528 (study PRJEB25962, sample SAMEA2042387) | human gut metagenome | biome: human gut; feature: human-associated habitat; material: faeces...
CTATTCTTTCCTGTGCATTTATTATTGTCTCTTCTAATTGTGATTTTGTATAGCCTTTTGCTTTTGGTTGTCCATCCATATTTGCACTTTTTAAGTCATAAATTTCTGCTTGTATTTCTTTTATTTCACTATTTGTAATACTTATTCTTAATTTATATACATTATAATTTTCTAATACCTCTTGAACATTCATCTTTTGTTCCTCCTTTAAATACTTGAAAAAAATATAAATTTTATTTTAATTTCAGCCATTTGACACCTCCAAATTTTCCATTGTGTTTATTTCTGTTTTTTTATTACACACAATAATTTTTTTCTTTTCTTATTACAGCTGTCTATGGTTATTGTTTTTTATGATTTATTGTTTTTTAATTTTGTAACAATAGCATAATATCTTAAATATGTATATTCTTCCTTATTTCCATGAACAATCTTATTTATTTCATTTCTTTGGATTCCTTCACATTGTAAAAGCTTAATAAATTTCTTTTTACTTATTTTTTTATTCATAATAGGATTGATAATTTTATAAAAATTCTTAACAATTTCTTTTGTTATATTAAATATATCTACACTTATTTCTGCTATAGCATTTGCCATTTGTTCAAATGATTTAACTACAGGTTTCATAATATCATCGATAATTTTTCTAATTTTCTGTTCCGCTTCTATATATTCTTCTTCTGATAAATTTACTTTTAAATTATCTCCATCAAAAATTAATTCAGAAAAATATCCACTTTTATTTAAACATTGAATTTGTCCAACTGTAATATCTTTATAATCAATTTGTTTCATCATTTATTCCTCTTCTTTACTTATTAATTCATCTCCCCAGTATAAAGCATACATTGGATTTTTTACTTTTCTATTACAATAATCACTTACTGTTTGTCTACTTATAAATAATTTCTTTGCTGCATCTCTTGTACCTTTGAAAATTCTAGTTATAACTCCTTCACTATCCAACATTACAACTGATTTTCTACGAGATTTCCAACCGGTCATTTTACCCGCTTCTGATCTACTTATAATTTGAAGATTTGATAATCTATTGTCTGATATTATTCCGTTTTTATGATATACTACTTCTTCTCTATTTACTTTTCTATTAAATGTTTCTATTACTAATTTTGCTACATTGTAAACTTTCTCTTTTTTATCAATATGTAGTTTTATTACTTGTATTGATCCTTTTCTAAATGTTTTTAAATATCTATACTTATATTTATAAAATCTTCTAATTTTTCCATAATTACTAATTTCATATTTAGAATCTAATATTTTTTCCCATATTTCATCTTTATAATTTATTTCTTGTATATTTTTCATCTATTTTTTCTTTTAAAAAATTCTTTCCAAAAAGATGACATCTTTTCTATTTTTTTCGATAATAATTCTGCTATTGGCTCTGTTATTTCCATAACCAATCCCATCATATTTGCTACTATCCAAAAAATAAAATATATTGGGCTTAATAAAACTACTAATAATTTAAATAATATTTCTTTCATTTTTCCTCCATATTAACTATTTTTTATGACATTTATAAAATCAATTCCATATTTTTTTGCTATTAAATATGTAGTATAGCCATCAATTAAATTGTTATCTTTATCAACAACTATTTGTGTTTCAAAATTTTGATTTTTTTTGAAATATTCTATTCTTTCTTTCATTTTTTCAGTTCTTGGTTTTTGAAATTCTTTAGGTATTCTTATATCTTTGATTTTCATTATTTTTATTTTATTGATTTTCTTTAAATCTTCTGTTAGATCATTTATAATACTAAATTGCATTTTTATTAACTTGTCCTCTTCATGTATTAATTGGTCTTTCTCTTGGATTAACTTATTGTCAAAATATTCTATCAATGCAATATTTCCCCATAAAATTGCACATACTATACATGTAAGATTTTTAGAAATTATGGAAACAACAACTTCATATACAATCATTATTAAGCAAAACAATATAGTTGCATTTCTCCATTTATCACTTTTTACTTTTTCATTATAAAAATTTTCTTCAAATTTATTTTCTTTTTTTATTTTCTCATTACTACATCTGTAATTTTCATCCATTGTTCTTACTATATTGCATAAATCATTTTCGTTATATCTGTTTGCACATTTGCTGCATACTTTCTTAATATATTCTTTATCATTCATTTTATTTTCTCCCTTCTAGTAATTCTTGTAACATCTTTTTCAAAACTACTATTGCATATTTATTAAATTCAATTTCCGCTTCTTCTTTGGCTGTTTTGCCCTTTAACATAGTTATATTTTCTATATCTAATATGTTTTCTTCATGATATTTTATTTCTTTTTTAATCTTGTCTTTTACTTTTTGAATTGGAATATATAACTTATTTACTAATTCTTGCGGTAAACAATTTTGTCTAATCCATTCATATTTTGATTTTTCTTTTTCTAAATTTAATTCATTATCTAATCTAATCATGTTTTCAGCATATGCTTCACTTTCTCTTTTTATTGCATTGTTTTTTATTTTTAATTCTTCATTCTCTTTTAATACTCTTTTATAATCACATTCATTTTCATCTGATTCTGTCAACATTGCACTATATTCTTTTTCTAATTTATCTGCTCTTGCTTTTTCTTTTAAATAATTATCTACTATATTTTTAATGCTTTGTATTTCTTTTTTATAATATTGTATATCTTCATCATTGTCATTTTTTACGTTCATTTGACTGTATATTGCATTAATACAATCTTCATTTCCTTTTATTATTCCTTCTAATATTTTCATATCTTCTTCTATACTATTTTCTTTCACTTAAAACACCTCATCTCTAAATAATTGCCAATATCCATTTACATACCCTACTTCTTTTGAGTTAAATACCTTACATATTGGCTTTATAGGTAATTTTTGTTTTCTTCTAGTATTATATGTAGGTTTACTTCCTTGCACCAACCAAATTTCTCCTGCATATAAATCTACAAGGAAATATTCTCCTATATATGGATTAAAGTCTTGTCCAAATTTATATCTATATTTATGTGTATCAAACCACTCTCTTGTATAATTTATTGATTTATATGTATTTATTACTTTTTCCATCTCATCAGCTGTTTTCACTATGTATCACTCCTCTCTATTGTATTAAAAATACATATTTATTTGCCAATATTGATATTTCTTTGTTTTTTTAATTCATCGTTTTCTTTTTGTAAATATGTATTAGTATCTTTTAATTTAAAATATCTTTTTACCAAACAATTTGTATCTTTTAATTCTTCATTCTCTTTTAACAAATTATTATATTCTAGTTGAATTTTATCTAAAATTTCTTTCATTTCATTATTTTCTAAACATATAGTTTCGTAATCACTTTTTTGATATCTTTTAATAAAATTTAGCACTTGTCTTGTTGCTACTTTTACTGGATTAACTCTTCCTCCTATAAAAAACACACCATCAAACATATATTTTTCTAATATATATGCCGCAGAATCTATATCCTCGCCTCTTAATATATTATTTTTGGCTTGTTGGATTTTTTGTTCTTCTATACTATCTTTCTGCATAGTTACCTCCTTTACTCATCAAAAACCATCTCCTAGTTTATAATTTCGTATCCTAACTCTCTTAATCTATTGCAAATTGGTCTATATGTATTATCTGTAGTATCCCAACTTTTAACTTGTATTACTTTCCAAATTTCAATTTGATTAAATCTTTTATCTGTTATTCTGTCTAATATTCTTTGAACTGCTTTTTCCTTGTTATTTATAATTCTTCCATCAGGATAATCCTCATCTTCTTCTGTAAATATATCTATATATAAATGTTGTAATTTTCTTATATCTTTTAATGCAATTTTAATTTTATTTTTGTTAAATTCTAATCTATACATTACTTTTTTCTTTTCTTTACCAATTTCTTTTAAATCTTGTTGTTTTATCATATGTTTGCCCTCCTTTTTATTTGATTAACTGCATTAGTCCAACATTTTGTGCACCCTATACTTTCATAATTACATGTATCTTCTTCTTTTTGTTTATCTATTTTCTCTGAACCAAATATATCTGATGGGCACATATCTATTCCACCATAGCTGAATATTTGATGACATCCCTCTTCTGTTGCATTTTTTATTATTATTTTCATTATTTCCTTATATGTAATATCTTCATCCGCTTCTTCATTCATAACAACTTTCTTTTTTCCAGACATATCATAAACATTACCCATTTTTTGTACCTCTCTTTTATTCTTCATTATCATTTGCCACTTGCAATATACACATAATTGCAATTCCTATAAATGTACCTATAAATAATCCTATTAAAAATTTAATCATTCGCTTTCCTCTTTCTTTTTCATTTTACTAATTTTTAAATCTTCTAGCACTCGTGTTTTATATATTCTAGTTTCCCAGTTATCTTTTAACTTTTTTATATTTTTTAATAATTGTGCAATATCACCTGTAATTAATTTATTGTTATATTTATCTGCAAATCCTTTTAATGTTGATATAAATTCGAGCTTATCTTTTATTACTCTTCTTTCCTGTCTAACATTTCTCAACCTTACTGCAACTTTTGAAAGTTCAAATGCATTTAACTTACTTAACTCTATCTCATGTAATAGATCATCTTGTTCTAATTCTTTAATTCTTAATTCATTTTTCAAATCTGAATTTGTTCTTTCAATATATGTAAAAAAATAATTCATTTCTTTTGCAAATTCTTCAACTTCATCTATATTATCTATTTTCATTTTTTGCCTCTTCCTCTCTTGTAATTCTTATCCTTAATGTTCTTTTTATAAAATCTTTACAAGCCTCTTGCTGTGAGTTTTCTATTTTATTACAAAAAGGATATTTTCCACATTTTATACACTTCATGTTTATTCTCCTAATATTCCTCAATTTTTACATAAATTCTTGGTGTTCTACTATATTTCTTTTCAATTTCTAATTTTGTAACTTGTGTATCATCTTTAAAAGCAAATTTATTCATAGCATCCAATACTATTTTCACAATATTATCTGCATCAGGCTTTTTAGTTGGACTTATAATATTTGCTAACATTTCCACTTCTTTCTTTTTACTTGTACTCTTTGGAATTCCAAAATAAGCTATTATTGTTACTTTTACCCTTGATTCTATTGTTGTAAAATTAGGATATTCTCTAATAAACCATTGTCTTAAAAAATATTCATAATTTTTTGTATTAGTTGGTGTATATGCTCTTCCTGTTCTTGTATTCATTCGTGGTCTTGCTTTTCCAACTACATCTCCTAGCATTTCAAATTCATATATCATTTGTTCCACTCTCCATTTAATTTTGTTTTTTCTCAAATTCCTTTAATACTGGATTTATACATTTATTACATAATACGACTTTTACTTCTCCTCTTTTTGTGAGTGAATGTGGTAATACTACAACTCCTCCAGCCATTTCAATTCGCTTCTTTAAAATTTTTATTTCGTCTCCACAATAATCGCATATATAGTAATCATAGTCCTTTTCATCTTTATACTTTATTAAATGTCTGCCTTCTGTTGGTTTTGGCTTTAATTTTGTATATATAGGGACTTTTTCTCTGTAATATAAATTTTCTAAATTTTTCATGTTCTTCTCCTATTTTCCATTTCATCGTGCAAACAAACAATAAAGTAATCTATAATTTCTTTTATTTTGTAATTTTCTTTTTCTGTTATATATTTTTTTGTTTTATAATATTTCAATATAAATTTATCTCTTGTAAGTGTATTTAAATAAATTTTATGCGGACTTAAATATATTTCTTTTATAGCCCAAAACATTATTTTTTCATCAAGTACCCTTTCAGCAGGCATAATATTATAAATCTTACTATCATTTACATACATTTCTAATTTCGAATAAATTAGTATTAAATTGCTTTTATCGTTTTGAGTCAATCCAATTTTTTCTCCGCTTCCGTTTTTATAAATATAATTAAATAATAAGTTTAGTTTAGTTATAATGTGTTCGTCTGCCTGTTCGTCTGCTTGTTCGTTCGCTTGTTCAAATTGTATAAATTCATCATTGTATAATTTATTTATCGTATATGTAGATGCAACATTTTGATTTGTTCCTTTTTTATAAAAAATATATTGATTATTAATAAGTTCATTTCTTGCTCTTTGCAAAGCTGATATGCTTAATCCTTTTACTTTGCTCATTAGAATAGTATTTGTAACTCTAAACTCATAAAGCCAGTCAGTCTTACGATCTATCTCTAATAAAACTAAATATATTGAAATAGCATTTGCAGAGAGAGGCTTAAAGTCTAATGTTGAATAAAATTCATCGAGCTGTCTTTGAATATCTATTTTGTTTTTCGTATTCACATACTACACACTCCTTCCTTTGTAATTTAATAATTCTTTTGCTGTTTTTTATTTTCTTCTTGCTCTTTCTACCATTTTGTGATAAAATAAAAACAGAAAGTATTTATTTAAATATTTTTTATGAATCATCTATTTTTCAGTTTGGTTGCTGATAGATGGTTCTTTTTTATTTATATTGTCATTACATATAAATAATATTTCTTGTAAAATTTCTCTTAATTCCGCTTCGTTATGAAACTCATCTATATCAGAAATAAGATCTTTTATTTTTTGATATCCCATATTTTCTCCTTTCATTTTAGAAGTTAAATTTTTTATTTTATTTAATGTTGATTTCATTTCCTTATGTTTCTTTTTATGTTCTGATAAATCAATACATTCATTTAGTAATTCTTGATAATATTTAAGCATTGCAATTTCTCCTTTTATATTTTTTCAAAAAGTATTCTCCTTATTATTTCCACTGCCTGTCTCCTAGTAACATCTTCATTTTCTTTTAAATATCCACATGCATAAGCAATTTGATTATTAATCCCTTTGATTTGATATTTTTTAAAGTCCTCTTTCATCATTTCTATTATTTCTTCCATTCTTACCTTCTCTTATTATTAGATTTCTGATTTTTATTTTCTTCACTTTCTTCCAAAATTGCTTCTAAAACTAATATAATTACTAATCCGATTATTGGTATTAAATATTCTCCTCCATAAGCTTTGTATCCTCTTATTGCTGTTGCATAAGCAATTGCTTTTACTGTCAATATTATTGTTGCTATTATTACTAATAGTTCTATTATTCTCACTATAAATTTCTTTTTATTAACTATTTTCATTTTTTATTTTTCTCCTATCAATACTTTTTTTAATAATTCTAATTTTGTTTCTGCTTGTATTCTTTTTTCTTTTTCGCTTTCATATAATTGACGACTTACCGTATTGCCACCAACTTTT
>ENA-OPEI01000202-OPEI01000202.1-human-gut-metagenome-genome-assembly--contig:-NODE-202-length-7293-cov-1.344294_pt1 | contig 7293 bp, 5 predicted proteins | sample MGYA00241297_ERZ501528 | MGnify/ENA primary metagenome ERZ501528 (study PRJEB25962, sample SAMEA2042387) | human gut metagenome | biome: human gut; feature: human-associated habitat; material: faeces...
TATTTAGTCATGATTTAACTAAAAGGGATACTAGAATAAAATTAAGAAATTTGACTAACAGAATGAGACACATTAATTGACTTTGTTGTGAATAAAATTTATAATATAAATAAGGAAGTGATAAAAATGGAAAAAACATTTTATATAACAACACCAATATACTACCCAAGTGGTAAATTTCATATTGGAACAGCTTATACAACAATTTTAGCTGATGCTTTAGCAAGATATCATAGACAAAAAGGTGAAGACGTGTACTTCTTAACTGGACTTGATGAACACGGAGAAAAGATACAAAAGAAGAGCATGGAAGAGGGAATTACTCCTCAAGAGTATGTTGATAGAGTAGCAGATTATACTAAAAATTTGTGGAAACTTTTAAACATAACTAATACTGGGTTTATTAGAACAACTGATAAAAGTCACATGGAAAGTGTAAGTAAGGCTTTTTTAAAACTTTATAATCAAGGAGATATCTATCTAGGAAAATATAAAGGAAAATATTGTGTTCCATGTGAGACATTTTATACTGAAAGTCAGTTAGTTAATGGAATGTGTCCAAGTTGTGGTAGAGAAGTTAAGGAAGTTGAAGAAGAGACTTATTTCTTTAATATGAAGAAGTACGAAAGTAGATTAAAAGAATTTTATAAAGAAAATCCTGATTTTTTAGTGCCTGTTACTAAGAAAAATGAGATAATGAACAGTTTTATTAATGTTGGTATAGAAGATTTATGTATTTCTAGAACTACTTTTGACTGGGGAATACCTGTACCTAATGACTCTAAACACGTTATGTATGTATGGCTTGATGCATTACTTAATTATGTTACTGCTTTAGGATACAATAGTGATAATGAAGAGTTATTTAAGAAGTATTGGCCTGCTAATGTACAGATAATTGGAAAAGATATATTAAGGTTCCACGCTATATACTGGCCTATATTCTTGATGGCATTAGATTTACCACTTCCAAAGAAACTTTTTGTTCATGATTTTATAATGATGAAAGACGGTAAGATGAGTAAGAGTAAAGGTAATACAATATATCCTGATGTACTTGCTGAATCTTATTCAGTAGATGCTGTAAGATACACTATATTAAGAAGTTTACCTTATGGACAAGATGGAGAATTTACACCTAGTTCATTTATTCAAATATATAATACAGAGTTATGTAACGACTTAGGAAATCTTGTTAATAGAACTATTGCAATGATTAATAAATATTTTGATGGTGTCATTAGTAAGGGCACAAAAGAAACAGAGTTTGACAAGTTGTTAGACCATTATATTAGAAATGAAATAATGATGTATGAAGTAGAAGTTAATAACATAAATATTCAAAATGCACTAAGTCACATAATGAACATAGTTTCAAGGACTAATAAATATATAGATGAGACTATGCCTTGGGTTTTATTTAAAGAAGGTAAGACTGAAGAGTTAAAGAGTGTAATGTATAATTTGTACGAAAGTATTAGAAAAGTTGCAATACTTTTTATGCCTTATATACCAGAAAGCAGTGAGAAGATATTTAATCAATTAAATGTTAGTGAAGAAGATAAAGCGTTTGACTCATTAACAAGTGAAAAAGATTTAAGTGGTAATAAGGTTATAGAAAAAGGTATACCTTTATTTGAAAGACTTAAGGAAGAAGAAGAGATAAGTAGACTTACAGAACTAATGAAGACTAGTAATTAGTTCTTTTTTCTTTACAATGATTTTACTTTACATGTGTAAATATGCTTTTCTTTAATTATTAGATTTGATACAATAAATAAGGAGAGTGAACAAAATGAAAAATGTAGGAACAATGAGTATAGGAGTAAGAACCGGAGTTATAAAAGAAGGGGATAACTTAGTAGAAATCACAGTAAACAGTGTACTTAACGCGTGTGAAGAGTTAAAATTGCCTTTAGAAAACAAAGATATAATTGCTATAACTGAAGCGGTTGTTTCAATTAGTATGGGTAACTATTGTACAGTAGAAGATATTGTCAAAGATTTACAGTCTAAGGTTAAAACTAGACACTTAGGGATAGTGTATCCAATTTTAAGTAGAAATAGATTTGCTGTTTTACTTTCAGCTTTCGCGCGTGCTATGGATAAGATAACTTTTGTACTTAGTTATCCATCAGATGAAGTAGGCAATGATATTTTAGATAAAGAAAAACTAAATAATTCTAAAATTCCTTTATCTAATTATGTTATGTCAGAAAGTGAGTACATTGATTTGTTTGGAGACTTTAAGCATATTTTTACAGGTGTTAATATGGTAGACTTTTATAGGGATATTTGTAAAAAAGAGAACTGTGAAGTTGAGTTTGTATTTTCAAATGACCCAGAAGTAATACTTGATTATACTAAAGATGTATTGTGTGCAGATATTCACACTAGAAATATTACTAAAGAGAAGATTTTAGCTAAAGAAAAAGTGAATGTTTTAACACTAGCTGATATACTTAACAAAAGTGTTGATGGAAGTGGATATAATTCTAAATATGGTCTTTTAGGAAGTAACAGGGCTACTGAAGAAAAGGTTAAGTTGTTTCCTGAAAACGGTAGTGCTTTTGTTAACAAGGTTAAAGATTTATTTAAAGAAAAAACTAATAAAGATGTTGAAGTAATGATTTACGGAGATGGGGCGTTTAAAGACCCAGTAGGTAAGATATGGGAGTTAGCTGACCCAGTTGTAAGTCCAGCTTATACTGAAGGTTTAGAAGGATCTCCAAATGAGATTAAGCTTAAATATTTATCTGATAATAAGTTTTCTAATTTAAAAGGGGAAGAGTTAAACGAAGCAATTAAGACTGAAATCAGAAAAAAAGAAAGTGAGTTAAAAGGGTCAATGGTAAGTCAAGGTACTACTCCTAGAAGATACACTGATTTAATAGGAAGTTTGTGTGATTTAACAAGTGGAAGTGGAGACAAAGGAACACCTGTAATACTAATTAAAAATTATTTTAAAAATTATAGTAATTAAAAAAGCCACATTAATGTGTGGCTTTACTCGTTTATAGTATCATAAATCAACTTGCATATTTTTTCTGATGAAGATACAGAAGATATCTTTTTAAGCTTGTTTCTATATGAATTTATTATAAAAGGATAATTTAAACAAAGACTTATTTTCCTTTTAAGTGAAATAGGGGTAGTTGCTTTCATTCCAAAGTGATTTTTTAAAATATATTTCATATTAAATACTTCACTACTATTAGATGGCGAAGTTAATATTAAAGGCTTCCCCATAAGAATACACTCGTTTATAGTTGAGCTACCTGGCTTTGAAATTATAACGTCACTTACACTTATTAAATTAGTTATATCTTTAGTGTAACCTAGAACTAATACATTCTTAATATCATTTTTGTATATGTATTCTTCACATTTAACTTTTAAAGATATGTTTTTACTTGTGGCAAGAATGTAGTAAACTGGTAAATCTTTTTTTATGATAGTCTTAAAATATTCAAAACCTCTTTCAATATCTATAAAGAATAAGTATATTGGTTTGTCATTTTTTAAACTGTATTTTTTTAGAATTGTCTCGTAATCGTCAGTAGATGCAGATAAATTGCTTGGTAAACCATATGGATATATAGAACTTGTATCAACTCCTTTCTTTATAAAGTCACTTTTTAAAATTTCGTTACTTACAACATATTTATCTATTTCTTTAGAATTCATTATCCAACTAGTATGTGCTGTGTAATCTGTTACTATGCTAATTATTTTTGTGTTGGTTATTCTAAGTCTATTATAGTACGTTACAATATAACTTGCACAGTAGTGAGTTGTTAAAACTAAGTCTGGGTTGTACGTACTAAAAATACTTCTTAATTCTTCACTATCAAAACTTGTATATCCTCTTTCAATTTTAATCTTTGTTAGTTTTTCTGATAATTCTTTAAGTATCATTAAGTCGTTAACAAATGGTTTGTATTCACTTTTTGCTTCTTTACCTGTTATTATATCAAATACATCATCATAGTTCATTTTTAATTTTGATTTTATAACTGAACGGTATGTTTTATAACTTGTTACTTTAGCGTTTTTATCTAATTCTATTTCAACAGTTCTTGTTAATCTTTCAACGTTTGGGTTTAAACTACATAATTCATTAGATAGTCTTTCTGGAAGCATTGCTACAACAGAATCTGGAAAATATACACTGTTGCCACGACGAGCGGCTTCTTCAAAAATGGCACTACCGAATTTAACATAATGGCTTACATGTGCGATGTGTACTTTTAGAATGTAGCCACCATCTTCTTTTCTTTTAATACTTATCGCATCATCCATGTCTTTACAGTCTTTTCCATCTATTGTAAAAACTCTTTCATCAGTTAAATCTACTCTTCCAATTTTGTCTTCATAAGTTACTTCATTAGAGAATTTTTTTAATTCTTCTAACACTTCTTTAGGAAACTCTAAATTGAAACCATAATTGTAGGCAATTGTTTTGAAGTCTATATCTGGTTCGTTAATAAAACCTATTGTTTTAATATATTTTCCTACATACATGTTATCATAAATTTCGTTTGTTGCTTCTATAAGAACTCTTGAACCTGGAATTAATTTTTTCATTTTTTGTGTTCCAATAGTTATTTTCAAGTTGTTATTTGTGTTAACTGGATATAAATATTTAAAACCTTCTGGAGTCATTCTTACTTCACAAACTACATTAGGCATATTTCTAACAAGTACTTTTACTACTTCATTTGTGTTTGTATCAATTATTACTTTGTCATAACAAAGAGCGCCATTTAATTTGTTTTTTTGAAGTATACATCTTATATTATTTGTTTCGTAATATTTTGTGCCTTTTTTTGTTTCGCCTATTGTTGTAACTAAAAAATTAGAAGGCATTTTTTTGTATAAGCCATCTTTATCCTCATACAAAAGACCTTCTAATTCTAGAAAATTAAGTACTTCTTTTAATTCGTCATTCATGTGTTTTTTAGATACCCCTAGATATTTTTTTATTCCGTTAAAACTTATACTTTCAAACTTATCGCTTTTAACGTATTCTATTAATTCCTTCTTCATATAAAACCACCTTGATTTTATTTAATCATAAAAAATGAAAAATGTCTATATTTAGTGGTAATTTTTTTTAAAATCTGATAAAATGTATATGTAAGAGGTAAAAACTATGAGTAAAGATGATGTGTTTTTTGAAGAAAAGGATAGTGGATAGTTTAAATGGATAGTATTTTTAGCCTTAGTACTTCTTTTATGTGCGGCAGGAAGTTATGTCTATTATAAGTTTACTCCTAAAGTGATTCTAGTGGATACTTTTGATGAAATTAAGTATACTGCAAATAAAATTAGAGATAATTATAGTTTTGGTTATAATTTTAGTTATAATATTTATACTGAAAACAAAGAAGTTCAAGATTTTTTAGAATATTTTAATAAGTTTAATATTTCTTTTAAATCTAATAGTAATTTAAAAGATAATCTAGAAGAAACTATTTATTTAAATTATGAAAATAAAGAAACTTATAAAGTTAGTGCTTATTTTTATAAAGATGAATTTTATTTAAAGGTTTTTGACAGAGTTTATTTGTTAGATGAAGAAAGCTTTAATGGGAATTTAGAAGAAAATGAAGTGAATTATAAAGAGTATAAAAAATATATTAAAGAATTAATTCCGTATTTAAATTCTGAAAGTAAAGAAAGTTCTATGCTTGAAAAAGTTATAAAAGTGTTTGGTAATACTTTAAATAAAGATGATTTAAAAAGAAAGGTTACTAAAGATAATTTAGTTATAACGGTTAACTTAGATGACGAATTTTATAAGAGACTTGAAAGTAATTTAGAGAGTATTAAATTTAAAGAATATTTAAGTGATAATGGTTTGACTTATGAAGATGTGTTTAGTGAGGAAAACTTTAAACCTGAAAAAGTAGTGTTTACTTATAAATTTGATAATTATAAAATTGTACTTAGTCAAATTGATATAATTCAAGATAAAGAAGATTTAGTTATTGGAATATTAAAAGATACAATTAGTTTTGATTATAAGGTTAATGAAAAGTTGGAATTTAAAGTTGTATTTGAAGTAAATGATAATGAATATAAAGTTATAATTCAATGTGATAAAGTGGGATTACTTGTTAGTCTAAATTTTAAAGAAGAAGAAACTGATTATGAAGAAGTTAAGGTTGACTTGAGTAACGTTAAGAAGATAAGTGAATTTAATGAAGATGATTATACCTATTTAATAGAGCAAATAGAGAATAGTGATGGTATGAAAGAACTAGTTAATCAGTTATTAGAAAAATATACAAAAGTACAGGAGGAAATGTTATGAAAAAATATTTAGTTGTTTTATTTAGTTTATTTTGTTTTTTACCAATAGTTATGAATGCTGAAGTTAAGAGCATGAATTTAGTGGAAGCTTTAAAAGATGAAGGGATAGAAAGTGATATTGATTATGAAGAAAATGATAATCAAACTACAATATACTTTTTTAGAACTAAGGGGGAGAGTAAGAGTGTTGACTTTTTAAAGTATTTAGATAGTATTTATGCTAGATATGGAAAATTCTTTAAAGTTAGAAGTTATGAAGTGAGTGGTAATGAGGATAATATGTTACTTATGAAGAATACTTTTGATTATTTAAGAACAGATGTTAATACTACACCTTTTATAGTAATTGGGTCAACTTACTTTATTACTTATAAAGAAGATATCAATGAAAATATAGAGAAAGCTTTTATTGAGTATTATCAAAGTGGGTCAACAGTTGATACAATAGATGAAGTATTAACTAGATATTATAGAAATGATACTTTAATAATGACAGTATTTTTATCAATAATTATATTAATACCAGTGTTTATTATAGCTATGATTATAAAAAACAAAATTGAAAATAAAAAGAATACCGAAAATTAAAATTTCGGTATTTATTTTTCTAAATTAGTTAGTATTTCTTCGCTTATCTCACTTGCTTTTTCTTTTAGGTCTGTTATTAAGTCTTCAAATTCCTCATAGCCTTTTTTTGTAGTGTAATCAATTAATTTATTTATTTTTTTGATTACTTTTTTTGCTTGTCTTTTAGCTTTTTTGAATTCTAAAGTACCTTCTAATACTTCTATGTCGTCGTCTATTTCGTTTAGTTTTTTTTCTATGTAATATCTAACGTCTTCTTCTTCAATTTTTGATACTTTATTTTTTAAATTTACAAAGGTTAGTTTAATTTTTTCTCTTGTTTCACTACCTTTTCTAGGTGCAAATAATACTCCTAGTGTTCCACCTAAAACAATTCCACCTGTAAGGGCT
>ENA-OPEI01000205-OPEI01000205.1-human-gut-metagenome-genome-assembly--contig:-NODE-205-length-7214-cov-1.354100_pt1 | contig 7214 bp, 10 predicted proteins | sample MGYA00241297_ERZ501528 | MGnify/ENA primary metagenome ERZ501528 (study PRJEB25962, sample SAMEA2042387) | human gut metagenome | biome: human gut; feature: human-associated habitat; material: faeces...
CAATATGGATTGGATTCTATAAAATTAGCCACTTGATTGTTTGTTTCTTGCAAAATTATCGTATTTTTGCAAAGACAATTATATTAGTGAACAATGAAATAGAAGTTTAACAAGACATATTGAAAAAGAAGTGTTTGCTTCTTGCTTGATGTTATCAGAGAAATCGCCAATTTCAACAGGATATAACCATCATAAGCAGGTAAGGGAATGCTCGCACCACAAGGTGTGGGCTTTCCTTGTTTGTATGGTTATAGGTGTTTGGCGATACCTTCTGATACACACCCAAGGATTAGCCCACACCTTCTTTTTGTGGTATGGCTACAGAAAGGCAGCATGGATAAGGAGTATATCATATTTCAAGAAGATGGCTTATTTGGAGCTAAAGACCAAAAGGGAAAAGTTATTATTCCACCTCAATATATGGAAATGCAGCCATTTAGTTGTGGATTGTCATTGGTTAGAAATCATCAATATCAGTATGCTTACATTGATATTAACAACAAGCAAGTGATTCCTTTTGGCAAATATTCTTGGTGTGACCCTCAATTTACTTGTGGTTATGCCCGTGTAATGGAATATCACTATTTAGAAGAAAAGAATCTATGGGGTATTATTGATACATTGGGGAGCATTGTTGCTCCATTGAAATATGATAAAATATGGGCTATAAAAGAAGAGTACCTTTTCTCAATCAAAGCATTTATAGGTGATATAGAAGAGAAAATTGACTTATATAAATCAGCCAATAAAATAATTCTTGATGGACTAAATTATATCTGTGCATATTCAGTAGAAGCATTTAAGCAATTATCCAATTGTCAGAAGATATTTGTCAAGGTTATGCCTATTTCAAGGCAACTTTTCTTTACGCATGGTTGTAATATTGGATATGTCGCAGGTAAGGGCATTCCTAAAGAACCGGTGATAGCTATTGTTGCAAATAGCAATGGTAAGATTTTTCCTTTATTGATGGATAAGTCAGATATAGGGAAAGTGACACTACAAATAGCTAAAGCTCCTATTAAAAAGGAATTTACACCAAAAACACACTCAAATAAAACTTCTTTTTGGGACTATGAGACAGGAAAAATGAATGATGCAGATGATTGGAATGACCCTTATGGGGATGAACAAGCTTACTACGGTGGATGGAGTAGAGAAGATGTTGAAAGTGGATTGGCTGATGCTTTTGAAGGTGATGAGAGTAATTATTGGAACATAGACTAAATAAAGAAACAATGAAAACCTTATATTATATCAATGGTAAGCAAGTAGATATAAATACTTACTACTCCGTATCAAGCTCAGATTATATTAGAAAACATATCTGGAAATCATGCATATCTTATTACAAAACTCATCCAAGTGAGTTTGAATTTATTGCAAGATTTTCTAATGAAAAGGACTTGGCTTCATCCTTAATGGAAGCCTACGAAAGAACAGATGATTATAAGGAACAGATGAAGAAAATAAATAGTAATGATAAAGGATGTCTTATTATCTTTCTATTGATTTTTGGGTTTCTTGTTTTGGTTTTGCCTTTAATTCTATTATTCTCAGGCGCATTAGATTAAATTGATTATGGAATTTCCACTGACCTTAGTCTTGCAAAAGACAGGCTTGCCACTAATAGTAACATCAGGAAAACTAAAGAACCTATGTTCCCTTATGGACACAGGAGCTACTCATAATGTCTATTAATTGTGAAACAATAATATTCACCAAAAAACTTAATAATTATACAATATAATATGTTCAATATATTTAATATGCGCAAATCTGCAAGTAGCAAAGACATAATAATGGATTTTGCAAAAGCTTGGCAAACACTCAACACCAAATTGATTGAAAAACATTTGTCATCCGATTTTATTTATGACTCCCAATGGGTGTTTGAATCCTTAGATTATAAGGGATATATAAAATATATACGAGGAAAATTTAAAACTTTAAGAAGAAATAGAAACAATATAGATGTTCAGATAGTTTCAGTTTCCGAGCTGGAAGGTGTTATTAGCATACAACAGAATAAAGGAGAGCCTGTATTTTATGTGATTAAAATAAAAAAAGGGAAAGTTGTAAAAGGAGATTTGTGTATGTTCGGTCTTTTTTGAAAGTTATGGAATTTTCACTTACATTCGGATTGAGAAAGACAGGTTTACCCCTGATAATAACATCAGGGAAACTAAAGAACTTGTGCTTTCTTATAGACACAGGAGCTACACATAATGTCCTATTTTCCTATGTATATGAACACTTTAAGGATGAGTTTAAGACCTTAAGTGAGAAGCAAAATATAATGGGTATAGAGGGACACTACAAAGAAACCCCTACTATTGAAGCAACATTCAATTTTGAGGGAATAGATTACACTTCTATCTTTTCTGTGCTTGATGCTACTGATGTTGTGCAACAAATACAAGAAGAAACAGGGATGCAAATTCATGGTATCCTAAGTACCAATTTTCTTTTAGAAAATAAATGGATAATAGATTTTGAAAATTTGATTATAAGGAAATAATACAATGGCAATAAAAATATATGATAATTATTTTTCGCTTATCATCAAAGTTGATAGTATCAAGCGAATATATGGAGAGAATAACTTCGGAGCATTCCTGAAAGAATTCTTTCCTAAACCCGTAGAAAAAATAAAAACAGAGGTGAAAAAGAAAGACAATTGGTTCAAGTCTTTATTCAGCAAACCCCAAATCACCTATATTGAAACAATTGAACCCAAGGAGGTATGTACTCTTGATGATTATTCTTTCATGCAAGGCGCTAAAAAATTCAATCACATAACAAGCATTTATGGCCATGATGGAAATCTTGTATTTATTTCTTGCTTTCAGGAGGATAATATATATGCCTATTGTGACCTTTTAGACAAAAAAGGATTCTATGGATATAAAAGTACAATATATATAGAGAATGTGGATTATGTTATATTTGAAAAGAATGGATTTCCCATAAGTGTTCAGTGGTTAGAAACAATAGAAGAGGATAAAGGCTCTGAAATTACATCTCCTTCGCACATTTATTCTATATCTCCATTTAAGCAGCCTATCCGTCCCATGTCATTTCCAAGTGATCAAGGTGGAATTGGGTATGATACCGAATTACAATGGGATTTATGTCAGAAACATATTCAAGATAAAAAGTTTAGCTGTTTTACAGACCTGATAGACATAAATATTATATATGATAATTGTTCTATTGCTCATAAATTATCAGAAAGTAGGGATGATTGGTTTAGAATATATGAAGCCCCAATAGATTTAACAAACTTTTCAATAGATTTAGCACACTTTTCATTGAACCGAGAATATAAATTGCTTACTCTTATCGGGGGGTGCATACGTTCATACAATTTCATTCCTCTCTATCGTTTTATGGATGATAATCTTACCTTCCGGATGAATGGAGGTAAAGGGGAGCAGCCTGTTTCAAAACATGAATTAATTCTAAAGTTAATGCGAGAAGTTCTCTCTTATAGAGATAGAGGGCTTGACATTCAATATCACATTCAATTCCAACACATAAGAAACAAATATGTTGGAATTATAAAACGGCAAAGTGAAAATGTAATAATAGAAATAGAAACAAACCCAAATAAAATCAAAGAATTTAGGATGCTTGATGAAGCCTTGCTTATTCTCAGCCAAATAGCAGAAGAATGGAACAATGGTCATGCTTTGTTTATTGAAAGATACCTTGCTGATGATTTTAAATACATTCTTTGTGAGGGAAGAGAAGTGTTTGGGAATAAAATACTAAATAAAATAGAATATATCATATGGTGGGAATGTACACTTAAGACAATAAAAGAGCGGGGTGATACTTTTTGTTCTTATTACACACACACAAATGTTAAGGGTATTGCTTGTTCTTTGAATGGTTTACCTAAATCCATCAGATTCAGCATAGAAGATGGGTTGATTATTTCGGCTAAAGAATTTTGGAAACTATAAAATGTAATTTTCAAAACAACAATAGACTTATACAACATGACAAAAGAAGAATTGCGTTCATTGACCATTGAGCAGCTTAATGGCATGACAGAAGAACAACTTGACGTGGTTGCAAACCAAGTTATTGAACTTCTTGAAGAAGATGAGATAAAACAGCTTCCGAAAGAAGTTAGGAACAAGCTGAAAATTTCGCGAGAGGGAGGTTTAGGCAGTTGGAAAACATGGATTGCCTTAATTATTTCTGCCTTGGTAATGAGTTTGATGCAGTTAATCATGGGTAAGTAGGAACCTGTCACGGATAAAAATAAGATGATTGAAGCAATAGCTAACAATGCTCCATCAGAAGCAACCACAATGAAATTTAATGCTTTTGTGTTGCTTACGGTTATTGGTGGTGCTTTATATTACTTTGGCAAAAAAAATAGACAATGAAAAGGACAACAATCATAGGAATAGCATTTGCTACATATGTTGTAGCAATGATTGGTATGTTTTTTGGTGTAGAGAAATATATAGAGTCTAAAGATAATAGACTCCGTAGAGAAATGCACGATAAGATTGATGAGCTGTTTCAAGGCCGAAAACAATATGTAGATGTTGCATACTCAGGCTACAAAGTTGGATACGAAAAAGTACCTATACCAACATTGCCTAAGCCATCAAAAGACCTTATTAATGCTGATACAACAGGACTCTTGGGTAGTATATCTAAAGAAATTGGCAATGAATATGAGGATAACTATGGTAAGTTGACTAAAATGTATAGAACTCACTATTTGAGATCAGATTGGGATAGTGACTTTGATTATGAGGATGGTTGGAACTTGGTTGTACTAGAGCACGACTATGAGGGCGTTTATAAGACTTGCATCTTTCCTTATGCTGTAGGGTATTTCAAACAAGACTATTATTTTGGAGACTCTTATTTACCTAGTGTAGCTAGTGCTGTGAATGATGCTTTTGAGTTTTATACAACCAATAACAAATCCTCATATTATGGCTCTTTTGAAAAAGGTTGTTTTAATAGAGTGTGGTCACAAATCAATGATGCTCAAAATGAGTACTATTATATGTCAGAGGATAAAACATCTCGCTTTAACATAATGGGTAAACCTCTTTTTGAGAAACATCCAACAGATGGTAAATACCACTCTTATCAAAATGGATATATGTACAATGGTTTTTACAAAGTATTTATTGCATCAACTCAGCCTCAAACCTATACCATAAAGAAACGGGGATGGAGACCTGATGAGCAAGATAAGAAAAATTTATGGATATACTGGGCTATAGGTCTCACTGTACTCTTGCTGATAGTAGTAATACCATTGTGGATTATTGAGGCCAAACATAACAAAATAAAGGAGGAGTCTTTGTATGACAAGTTAAAGCGTTTATGTAATCCTGCAAACTTTATTAAAGGGGGAAACTATGATAAGGAAAAAGTAGATAAAGCTAATGTGATTTACAAAAGGCTTATGGAGATTACAGCAGAGGACAAAGAGGCTTTGGAGGAGATACGGTTGCAAGCTGTGGCTGATTTAAGCATTATCCTTATTGACTCTGAAAAGTTGGCTGATCTCAAAGAGAAGGTCAATCCCAAGAACTATTTGACTCCTTATAATGCAGAAAAGGTAGCTTTGGCAAATGAGCTATTCGCTATTTTGTCAAAGGATGGATTGACATATGATGATTTTGTTGATGTAGAAGAAAAATCAAAACAATTATAATTATGAAAAAAATAATCACTATCGTATTATTAAGTCTCTCTTGTTTTTATTGTTCTGCTCAAGAATTGCAAACAACAAAGAAAGAAAACATTTACACAGTAATTCCAAATGTTGAGAATCTATTTGTCTTGATGAATTGTACCCTTGACCAATTTGAGTCAACAATGAAGAAATACAAGTATTATGAAAGGAACAGCAGAGGAACTTTGGTTACATATTGGAACGGAGAATCCTTGGACGCTCATCTTGCTAATGCTGAAATTAATTGGTTCTCATATTTTGCTGGTAATACGAATAACAAGAGCATAGTTTGTCAGATTGTAATTCCTAAAAGTGGACTTGCCCCTCAATCATCAGCAAACTTATTGAGACAAGTAAGACCATTCTATCAGAAAAATGCAGATGGAGCTGATGTTTTTCTTTTTAATTATAAAGGTCAAGCTGTCGGCGTTTTTCTTTCTTACACAGAAGGTTATGTAAATATCAGAATGTCTAGTTTTGGTCCTGCTGATAGCAGATTAATGGAAATGAAATAGTTGTTATGAAAAGATTATTTATAGTACTAATCCTAGCATTATCTGCTACTATCTCCAATGCACAAAGTATTGAGAAACAAGCTGTCTATAAGTATGGCCTTATTGTCTATCTAGATGGCAATGGAGTTCCAAAAGACTCTATGGAAGCACAAGGTATTATTTTATTGGCAAAGTTTGGAAACCAAGAGATGATATCTATAACAATTGGAGATCAAGAGGTCCATACAGGACTAATTATACGCAAGAAAGAGGAAAAAGTGGACTCTAATACAAAGCTTGTTGTATATCTTGCTATCCAAGAGTTTAACGGTTATAAAGTTCCACTACAAATATTTGAAGAGTACAATTTGGCAAAATCAAAGTTTATTCCAGATAAACCAAAAGCACTTACAAAGGTGAAGAATATATATAATAATAACTTAACTAACATAGTTTTCACTTTCTATTTTATTTATTTTTTCTATTCTTCTTAAATGTCTTTCTTCACTTGGTTCTTTTGTCATAATAAAATTATCTATGATATTATGAATTTCTTCAGTTGGAATGTTGGCACTAAATGCAATGACATTGGCACCATTATGGTTTTTAGCTGTAAAAGCATCATTACTATCAACTACTCTAGCGCAACGTATTCCTTTAAATTTGTTGGCAACTATAGACATACCTATTCCTGAACCACAAACTAAAATTCCTAAAGAATGTTCTTTTAATACATGCTCACATACCCATTTAGCATAATCAGGATAATCATCGTTATCATTATTTATAATATCTGGTGTTTCTACTATATAACCAAATTCATTTAGATAATTAATGATATCATCTTTACACTTAACTCCTTGGTGGTCATAACCTAAAAATATTTTTATTGTAATCATCTCCCGATTTAATTATACAAAAGATTTTAGAACATGTCTATCTATTTAAAACTTATTTTTTGATTTTCTTTTTCTTCTTTGTCTATTTCAAAAAACAAT
>ENA-OPEI01000206-OPEI01000206.1-human-gut-metagenome-genome-assembly--contig:-NODE-206-length-7212-cov-2.186810_pt1 | contig 7212 bp, 6 predicted proteins | sample MGYA00241297_ERZ501528 | MGnify/ENA primary metagenome ERZ501528 (study PRJEB25962, sample SAMEA2042387) | human gut metagenome | biome: human gut; feature: human-associated habitat; material: faeces...
CAGCACGTGCGAAAGAAACCTTGGAGTGGCTGAGTAATGACATTTTCGGCAAGGTGGTGCAATTGAAGAAAGGCGTGACGATAGACCGGGACAAGACAAGCATCACCCTGAACGAGAATATGGATAACCTTGTGCCTGCCAGTAAGATTTCCGATATGGCTACGGGTTGGATATGCGGACAGGTGGCACGCGACTTCACAAAAACAAAAATCGGAATGCGAGACCAGCTGAACATACAAGAAGCGGAGGAATTTAAGACCTCCAAATTCTTCTGCAAGACAGACTTCAATATGGTGACCATTCAGAAAGAGGAAGCGGCATATGTGCCATTGCCCAAGTTCTACACGTTCAAATCGAGGGATGTGAGGGAGCGTATCTTGTATGCCAATTTTATTCAAGTAAATAAAGATGTGAAAGATATGATTAACGAGATTTTTCAAAAGAAAAAAGCTATCTAAAGTTTTGTATTATCAAAAGTTTATTCAGAGAGAACGGATATTCTGTTATAGAAAGAACTTTTTGAAAAACTTTTGATAATACTGTTATAGATTTACTTTCTTTCTACTCATTTATGTTTATGCCATATTCCTTCATGTATTTCAGTAATAATTTTTGCGTACTTGTTTTTTTACATCTAATGATTTGATAGATTATTTATACTTAAAATGCTTCCGTTACTTGAAAAAGAATAGATTTTATTTTGTTGAAACATATAAACTATCCCATATTGCTGATATGGTATTATTGTTTTCTTTAAAACTGTTGTTGGTGCCATGTCAAATTGAGTATCTATAGTTTGATAATTGCTCTTGTAACATACATCATCATACATACACGGAATAACCTCCTTGCCTTTTTCGTCTATCATTCCCCACTTGCCTGATTTTTGGACAAATGTTATCTTTTCACGAAACGGATAAATTAAATCATATTGGCATTTTACAACTTCCTTACCTTTATTATTTATGCATCCCCATTTACCTTCTGATATCGCAAATGACTTCCCTACAGATCGAAGTTGCAGTCCGTTATTAACAATAGATAATTTTTTTTCAATCGGAAATATTATACAGTATACAGGAGTTATAGTATCCCCTTTTTGATTAATAAGCACTGTTGAACAAGGTGTTAAAATAGGCATTTTATCTTGGTCAGTACCTATCTTCGCCATTGCTAAGGATTTATGAAATCCATATTCTCCAAAACAACTCACCCAATCATACATCATAGAAATTATAATATTCCCATTTCTATCCATAAATCCCCATTTCCCATTCTTCTTAACGGCGGCCAAGTTATTGCAATATTGCCTACCATCTTGAAATTTTTGCATGAAAACCAATTGATCATATTTATCTGCATAGTATACAGGAAAAGAATCACAGTGCATACAACTACGATTCATAAAAGGATATTCCCTTGTAACAGTACAGGAAACTTGCAATATAAAGAAAGTTACCAACCAAAACGATGGTAACTTTCTTAAAAATGTAATAGTCATAACACTCACCAACCAATTATACTTTCAAATGTAGAAGCATCAGCCCAATTGATCGCAATCCAGCAATTTTGACTATGATTTACATCATTAGTTGTATAGTAATAACGCATTCCTACTGGGTTGGCTCTTTCTACATCATTCTCTTCATAAATAGGTTCTCCATGCAAAACCATCCCATTTCTCAATGAATAGAATTCTTTGCTCGTTACTGGAGTTCCATAAACTCCATATTTTCCGTTCTTTCCTATTACACCAACTTGAATAGAACGTACATGTATAGTTTTCCCATTTCTGTTGACAGTGAAACTTCCTGTGGAAATAGATGTTGTCGGATCGAAGCCTATGACATCTTCAAAATAAAAAAAAGAGGGTGCATCCAGAAATTTATTCATTAATGCAATCGCCTGACTTTCTGATATATTTCCTGTGAATCTAGGCTCAACAGAACGGGTTTGCAAATTTTGAGTCCCTAGCATTTCATCTAAGTCATTAGTACATGATACAATAGATATACCCACTAATAATACTAATAAAAATCTCATTTTTTTCATCTTTACATAATTTAAATTTAACATAAGTAGATTTTAATTTCACATTAATCCAATCGCAATATTTTTATTGCTCTAATTGTTTCAATCAAATATATGCCATAATGTCGTCTAATATATGCCATGAACCTACTCTATCAGCTTTTCGGTATCCGCTCCTTTGTACAGTGAGGTCTGTAGTGATTATCGTCGACTTATAATCATAACTCAATACTTTTTAGTAAGAATAACCTTGTATTCTTGTGGTAAATATGCTTGCAAAACGATTCTGTTTTTAGATTTTTCCATAATCGTCCAACTACCAACTAAAGCACTATTTTTAAAAATAATCTTTCGTCCATCAATCTGGTAATATACTGCATTTACGGTTGCCGGATCACCACTGCCTTCTCCATTGATATACATTCCTTCTACAGCTGAATTAAACTCTATGATACCATATTCCTTGTGTTCAACTTTTCCGTTCTCGGTATATCTATTGAGTTCAACATCCCAAGTTGTTTGTATTAATTCTTGAGGTGTAAGTGATATTACATCGTCCTTATCATCATTATCGCAACCAACAAAAAACAGACATAGACTTGTTACCACAAATAATAATATCCTTTTCATAATCATTATTTTATAATCCTATAATTCTATACGAATTTGCCAGAGTAGCCATTGAAATAGATTTTGTCGGCAACGACTCAACCCAACTACGTATTCCGTAATCATCTAAAATCCAGTCTCCATCCAAATCATCAGTATAATGTGAAAACGCTATCTTATTTTCAGTGTCATAGATGTATTGAATACCGGTACGCGGATTTGTATATGTGTACATATTAGCTTCGTTAACTTTGGGAAGATCTATACACAATGGATTGCCAATTTTAGGGTTTAAACGTGTAACAGAATTAGAACTGATACGCAATTCATAAAAATTCTGCTTTTGTGTTTTTATATTCAATGCTTTTTGACTGAACACTGTAGCATTCTCATTTTGTCTCAACTCAGCATCAGATGCTGTAGAAGCATTACCAGAGCGGAGTACTATTCTATCTCCTTGCCGTGTAAATAGCACAGCAACAACATCATATAATGCCTCATTTGAAGAACTGTATCTTTCAAATACACGCATTATTTCAATGTGAGGTTCGACAAAACTTGGATATTTTTCTAGAAGATTAGAAGTAGTAGCATCTAACCTCTTCTTAAAATTTTCTTCTATGACAAATGCTGACAAAGGATATAGCCCATTATCTGTAATATCAATAATGGTATGTTTCTTACTATCTGACAATGATGCCACCCAAGGAGCCAAATCAAAATTAATATTAACAAGATTTTCTGCACTATTCATGCTCAATCCTACAGGATCACCTCCGTAAATCCACATTTTTGTATATAATTGTTCCATGTTATACTCTGAAGATTCATAATTGAAGTTTCCTTTTCCAAATTGAAAGTCTCCGCTAACTGAGTTTTTTTTCCAAGAGAAAGAGGCATCTATACTTTTCTCCATTCCTGTTTCCTTAGAAGTACTACTACTACCATTGCGACTTAATCCTGTATAAAGAGCACAAGCTTTTCCTCCAGTAATATATCCTGTAAGTATGCACTCACCATACGTGTCTAATATATTTCCAAGAGTGGACGAATATAGATTTCTAAGAAATACAGGAGATAAACATTCACGAGCATAAAATTTACGTGCTCCATCTGATGCTTGAAGGTTAAAAGAAGAATTCTTCAACATCAAGTTCAGTTCTCCATATACAACTTTTTGTGATGATGTTAATTCTGATTTGAAAGTTTCTTCTGTTTTTTTCTTTCTTCCTAATTTAAATAGGCCCAAATTAAGTTGGAATCCAGAAGCCACTTTTTTAGTTTGCGATAACTTTGACTCATAACTATTATAATCAGAATAAGAAAAGCGTTCTGACATATACACCTGTAAAGAGCGTCCTGTTATATAGTCACTTCCATATTCTTTTACTTTCATCAAATCAATGACGGGCGATATAACATTTTCATAGTCACCCAAAATGGAATTTCCAATAGAATAGGAGTATCCCAAAAGCACATCTGAATTACCTATAATTCCTCCACTCTCATTTACAGCTCTTGTAGCTGTTTTATCCTCCAAAATCACAGGACGTGTACGAATTTCCTTAGGAAGTGCTGCGTTTCTTTCTTGTAGCACTACGACACCGTTATCATCTATTTCTGATTGCTCATAAAAAGATTCGTCATTCGTGCAACCTATTGCCATAAGGCACAATGACAATGCTGTAAAGTGTAATTTGTTCATATCAGTTATATATTATTTTGTTACATAAATTTTACGTTCAGGATCAAATGATAGAGAATAATTTAATTCCTCACCTGTTTCCAAATCAAAATAGTGAGGTTCATTAATTGGTTTGTTAAGTTCTGGATCGGCAACAGAATAACCTCTCCATGTTCCTCTTACTTTTATTTCACGGTCCCCGTATTTTGCAACAGCAACATAAGGGACATTAAGTATAAAAGTTTTAAACTTAGTAGTCAGTTGCAATAAACATCTCGGTTTCATTTCAATACTCGTAGAATATTCTACTGGAGCAGATAATTTTTGCGTAGCACTTGAATAAATAGCATCTTTAGACTCATCACCCATTAATACAGCTTTTCCTGCAATAGGTCTAGGACGTGGAAATTTAATGGATGACGGAGAAGAAATGTTAACTTTTAAAGTACCTGCCGTTTCATAGAAATTGGATGTTTCTTCTGCATTAAAATTTATTGTAAGATTTTCGTTTGTAGTATATTCATGTACGTTTGTCAAACTAGTTACCTTAGATATTACTGCGCCATTTGATATTGTTGCATTTTCCAAATCAAAGGTTACATTTTGCAAAGTAAATGAAGCTGTAGGAGTAATTAAAAACTCTTGTTGAGCGCGGTAATTTACTCTCTGGGCATATCCCAATTTATTGTTAGCTTTAGCCTCAAGTACGTGATAAAAAACAGACCAACTATTATTCGGATCAGATTGTCCTAAATATGATTCACTTTGAATAGAAAAGTACCCTTTATAAGTAGATGGTATAAGATCCCAACCTGCACTATATAATGACCCTGAATTATCTTTTGCTGTCATCAGAATCTTATCATCTGGAGCATTTGTGTAATAACCGACAGATAATGGTGTGTTTGAGGCACTAGAATATATCAAATATGGAATGCCAGATGTTGCCGGAAGAATTTTAAGATAAAACCGGCTTCCTAATGATGTCGATGAATTTCCCAATGTAACCTCTTTTCCTGCTCCATCACAGAAAAGATAAGAATTTGAAGTTGTAGAACCACTTGCGACAGTACGAACCTTAATCGTTACCGGAAGTTCTCGAATCGCATAGATGTTAGATGAAAAGAAATCATCTACAGTTGCATCAAGAGCTTGTACTTTCCGATTGTTAGAGTACATTTTCTCATAACGTGCCTTCAACTCTTTAAGTTCTTCTGTTTCTTCAAGAGACACAAGTTCTCCCAAATCAATCGTATCACTTAGGCATGACCGTGTCAAAGAGGCATTTTCTGGAACATTCTCAAAAGAATCTTTAGCGAATTCCTCCATTTCATTTGTACATGCTGCCGCGAAAGCAGCAACAAATAACAGCATTGAAATTTTACTTTTCATAATTATACTATTAAAATTAGACATAAGTTATCTGCATGTTTCACACTGAGTGCAAATATACAACTATTTTAATTAACAGTCTATACTGTTTGTTTTTAGAGTAAGCATTTAACATACATTAACAATACATAGCACTTACGGTAACTACTCAGGTATCTTAAATATCTTATTATCAATCGACTAAATCGTTGAGAAAAACTCATTTTGCAGGTTTTACCCTTAAAATGCTTAATATTATAAAATTATCACCATTGATAATCAGGTAATTAAGTTGATTTAGATACCTGAGTAGTTACGCACTTACGTAGCTAATCAGTCTACAAAAAAGGGGTACATTTATCTTTTTCTAATTGCTCAAGCATAGTCAGAGTGGCATTTATTTAGATTTTCGTTTTTCTTTCTTTGCTATTTCGTAAGTTCTCGACCCGATAAAATGCAGTCTAGCCAATAACTTTATCATCTAAAAACTTCTTGTTTTGCAGAAATTATAAGGCGATGGAAAAACACAACTATTATATATTCATTGTTAGTATCATGCTAGGCATTTCAAGTTAATCCCAGAGAATGGCTTACCGATATAATTGCTTGGTTACCATGATTACAAAAAGATAAGGGAAAAAACTAAAAAAGTTACCACCCAATTATTGGAAATAGAGAAGCCCCAAAGGAATCTAACAATACTTTAATGAAAAACATATCATAAACAGAGAATCGCTATAAACTTATCCAAGCAATTAAAGCAATTATAAATCATCGACTTATAAGGATTTAACAAAAAAATAAAGGGAATAACGACACAAGTATGACAGATTTGTTAAACGATATATACACAGACGGTTGCAAAACGAAAAAGTACAAAAAAGTTGGTCAGTTAGCAACTAGGCTATCAGACACAATTTTATGGAGTGCAAAGAAAGCAAAAAATAAACAATACGTACTGTTTAATGATGAATAAATTCTATGTATTAAGAATAATTAATACTTTTCGAATTAATCGACGGCTACTAGTGCATGTCATTATACTAATAGTTTGCATAAATTATTATATAAAGGTTACGCGAAACTGTAATTAGAGTTGGTAAATAGTCGATTTAAAGTAAGCTCCCGATAAAGTACCTGTATAAATTCATAGAATCACTATATGCATCTAATGTCTGGAAAGGATCACCGTTTAGGTGGTATCTTTCCTTGTTCAAGGCAGTTTTACCCGCCATGCTCTATTCATATTATATAGAACTTCAATTTTTGACTGCTGTTTCCGACAGAAAGAGGTGTGAAGCTCATGCCCGCACCCGTTCATCTTATTACTGCTCTTATTCGTATTTCATTCATTTTTTGGTTCTCCTTTCTTCCATTTTATGGGATTTTACTGTTTCTGTTCACGGCAGGGCATAGCTATCCCATGTTGCTGTCATGCCGCTTTTTTCCGGTGTATGTCGCAATGCTTCAGTACAACCGTATATGTGATGTCACTACTCGTTACTGTAGTGGGGCTG
>ENA-OPEI01000213-OPEI01000213.1-human-gut-metagenome-genome-assembly--contig:-NODE-213-length-7076-cov-1.266344_pt1 | contig 7076 bp, 8 predicted proteins | sample MGYA00241297_ERZ501528 | MGnify/ENA primary metagenome ERZ501528 (study PRJEB25962, sample SAMEA2042387) | human gut metagenome | biome: human gut; feature: human-associated habitat; material: faeces...
AAGGTTTAGATATACAACCTGAAAATAAAGATGAAAAATCTGAAGACCATTATATATATGAAGGTGAAGAATATATTTTAAACCCAGAAGAAAGCAAGGGAGGAAGATAATATGACAGTTGATAGTGTGATTACTCTTGATAATGATGTAAATTGTTTATTACTTGAAAAAGTAACTCATGAAAATGAAAACTACTTTTTATCAGTAGTACTTAATGAAGATGAAGAACCAAGTGATGAATATGTAATTTTTAAAGAAATAATTGAAGATAATGAAAACTATGTTGAAGCTGTTGCAGATGCCAACCTTCAAACTGAACTTATCAAATTATTTACAAATGAAGTAGGTAAACTAGTTGAAAGCCTACCAGATGAATTTTAGTCATAATTCGAAAAGAAACTGAAAATGTTTCTTTTTTTCTGCATAATTTTATAGTATAATATAAATAAGAAAGGAAGTTTATATGAATTGGATATTTTGGCTTATTTTAGTGATTGTCTTAAGCTTTGTGGAAATTGCAACCGTTAATTTAGTTTCAATTTGGTTTGTAGCAAGTGGAATAGTTGCCATGATTTTATCTTTCTTTATTGAAGATACAGCAATTATTACAACGATATTTATTTTATTAGGAATGCTTTTACTTGTTATATCAAGACCAATTGTAAATAAATTAAGAAGTAAAGATAATGAAAAAACAAATTTAGACCGTATTATTGGTGAGGATGCCATTGTAACTGCAGAAATTACTAAAAATGAAGTTGGTGAAGTAAAAGTAGATGGCAAAAGATGGAGTGCTATATCAAAAGATATATGTGCCAAAGGAGATACTGTAAAAATTTTAAAAATTGATGGCGTTAAGTTAATTGTAAAAAAGGAGAGTGAATAATTATGCCAGAAATTCTAATTGCAATATTAGTAGTTATTATAATCATCATTATACCTAATATTAAGATTGTACCTCAATCAAAATGTTATGTAATTGAAAGACTTGGGTCATATCATACAACATGGCAACATGGACCACATTTTAAAATACCTTTTATAGATTCAATATCTAACAAGGTTACTTTAAAAGAAATAGTTAAAGACTTTGCCCCACAACCAGTTATAACTAAAGATAATGTTACAATGCAAATTGATACTGTTGTGTATTTTCAAATAACTGATGCAAAACTTTATACTTATGGAGTTGATTATCCAGTCAGTGCCATTGAGTCATTAACAGCAACTACACTTAGAAATATCATCGGAGAACTAGAACTTGACCAAACTCTTACAAGTAGGGATATTATTAATACAAAAATGAGAGCAATCTTAGATGAAGCAACAGACCCATGGGGTATAAAGGTAAATAGAGTAGAAGTTAAAAATATTTTACCACCTAGAGATATTCAAGAAGCAATGGAAAAACAAATGCGTGCTGAACGTGAAAGAAGAGAAAAAATTCTTCAAGCCGAAGGGGAAAAGAAATCAAGTATCTTAATTGCTGAAGGTGAAAAAGAAAGTGCAATTCTAAGAGCAGAAGCCCAAATGATGAGTCAAATTAAAGTAGCTGAAGGTAAAGCTGAAGCAATGATTAAAATCAAAGAAGCTGAAGCAAAAGGTATTAAACTTCTAAAAGATGCTGGAGCAGATGAAGCTGTGATTCGTTTAAAATCATTTGAAGCATTAGAAAATGTTGCAAATGGTAAGTCAACAAAAATAATTGTTCCTGCAGAACTTCAAGGCGTTGCTACATTTGGAACAACTATAAAAGAAGTAATAAAAGAAGATAAAAAGAAATAACAAAAAGCAATATGGCAAATCGCTATATTGCTTTTAAAATAAAAAAAACCTAAATCAACGAGGTTGATTTAGATGCATCCTATTTATTGGTAGCATCCAATCTCGCTAAGCTGGATGTTCCATTTTTAATTTATGCAAATTTCTTTTGCTATATACATATTACCACAAATTTCAGCTATTGTTAAAAAAATTACAATTCATTTCTTTCTATATTTTTACTATTTAAAGTCATATCTAATTCTTTATTTATAAAATTTATTTCATATCCACATATATTAGCTATCTTTTCAATGGTTTTGAAATCTGGTTCAATGGCTCCTGTTTCATATTGTGAAATAGTATTTCTAGCATAACCAACTAGTGTACTTACTTGTTCTTGACTTAATTTACTTGATTTACGCATAGTTTTTAATATTTTTCCTATCATTTCTTACACCTCATGTAAATTATCCCATTATCTAGATGAAATTGCTTGACTTGTCTGTAATAAAGACATATAATTGTATTAACAATAGTCTTTATATAAGACATATGGAGTTGATAATATGAGAAATAAAAAAATATGTTTTTTACTTATAACTATAATATTTTTAGTAATATTGAACTTTTTTCCAAAACCAAAAGAAGTGTTAAAAGAAGAAGAAAAAAGTACCAAAACAGAAAAATTAATATCCATGAATTTAGAACAGACAGCAGGTGCAGGAGATTATAAAACAGTTACTCAAAGTAGTTGGCCAACAGAAGGATATGTTTTTAATAGTGAATTATCTAAATGTGAAAATGGTAGTGAACTAAGCTGGGATGATACAAAAAAAACAGTTATTGTATTAGGAAATATTTCAGATAAATGTTACATTTATTTTGATATATACATGCCAACATTAGCAGAATATGTTATTTCTCAATATGGTAATGTACAAGGAAATAATAATATATATTTTCACAATGGTACAATAACAAGTGATGATGGTACAATTATAGATGCTAATGACAATTCGTATAGATATGCAGGATGAAGTTAAAAATTATATTTGTTTTGGAAGTGATAATGAAACATGTCCAGAAAACAATTTATATAGAATAATAGGGGTTTTTAACAATCATGTTAAATTAATAAAAGCAACAGCTGGCAATGCCGACATATTAGGAACTGATGGCGCTTATGAAACTGATACTACTTATAAATGGTCAATTTTAACAAGCTGTCCGAGTGGAGTAGCATTGAATTATAATAACTTAACTTTTCTAGCTAATAAAAATATTATAGCAGCACCAACGCCAATAACGACAACAGGTTGTTTTGATTGGAAATATTCAGAACTAAATACTATAAACTTAAATACAAATTTTATTAATCAATTATCTAGCAAATGGCAGTCATTAATTATAAATACAGATTGGGTTGTAAAATGGAATGCTTATTCTGATATTTTTTGGTATTTTAATGCTAGTGAAGCCTTTACCAATGAAATTTTAAATACTAATGAAAATAATTTATATAATGCTAAAATTGGGATGATGTACGTAAGTGACTATGCGTATTCTGCATCCAAAGAACGTTGGGCAGATAACATATCCGCATCTAAATTTCCTTGGATGTTTGTAGGAGAAGAGTGGACGATGCTGAGTGTTTCCGATGGCGGTAAAATATATATAGATGATGGTAGCTCTTTTTCTAGAGCAGACTCTACTAATGTTGCTAAAATATCTAGACCAGTATTTTATTTAAATCAAAATAATCTATATGACAAAGGAACTGGAACTTCTGATAATCCAATTCGTTTAAAATTTTAATGTAAAAAAATGTAAATCATCGAAAAAATTTTTTAAAAGTGAATATTTAATATTTACTTTTTTTGTGTCTTTTGGTAGTATATATATAGGACAGTGGTAAACTGTGGGAGAAAGTGGGGGATAATATGTTCATGGGTGAATTTCATCATAACATTGATGATAAAGGCCGACTTGTTATTCCAACGAAGTTTAGGGAAGACTTAGGTCAAGAATTTATTCTTACCCGAGGCATTGAAAAATGCTTATATGTCTACTCAAAAACGGAATGGGAAAAGCTAGTAGGTAAACTAAATACTCTACCTTTCACTAAAAAAGTAACCCGGACTTTCACACGTTTCTTCTATTCGGGGGCTACTGCCTGCGAGTTCGACAAAAGTGGTCGAATGAGTATTACCTCCCCATTGGTTAGCTACGCCGGTTTAGATAAAGAATGTATTATAATCGGCGTTAATGACCATTTGGAAATCTGGGATAGTAAAGCATTCGAAGAATTTATGAACGACAACAGCGATATTATTGAAGATATTGCAGAAAATTTATTTGATGGTGATAAAAATGCATTATAGTGTACTAAAAAATGAATTGCTTGAAAATCTAGATATCAAAGATGGCGGAATATACATAGATGGCACAATTGGTTATGCCGGAGATTCCAAAGAAATATTAAAAAAAATACCAAATGGAGCCCTTTATGGTTTTGATGCTGATAAAAAAGCGGTAGAGTATTCCACAAAAGTCCTAAAAGAAATCGGCGATAATTTCAAGATATTTAATACTAATTTTGTTAATATGAAAGAAGTATTAGATGAAGAAAACATTACTAATGTAGATGGAATTATATTTGACTTAGGTTTTTCATCTCCTCAAATAGATGATGAGACCAGAGGATTTTCTTTTATGCACGATGGTCCCTTAGATATGAGAATGTCTAGTGAAGGAAAAAGTGCTAAAGACATCATTGATACATATAGTGAAAATGAATTAGCAGAAATTTTCTTTAAATATGGTGAAGAAAAACTAAGTAAAGTAATAGCTAAGAAAATTAAAAGTAAAAACGAAAGTATCAAAACAACATTAGAACTTGTTGAAGTAATAAAAGAAGCCACCGGAGCTAACTACTTTTACAAACAACATCCTGAAAGAAAAATATTCCAAGCATTAAGAATTGAAGTAAATGAAGAATTAACAGTTTTAGAAAAAGTTCTTCCTGATGCTATAAAAAGACTAAAAGTTGGAGGAAGGATGTGTGTTATAACATTTCATTCTTTAGAAGACAGAGCTGTTAAACAAGCATATATAGATGCAGAAGGAAATTTAAAAGTAAGATTGCGTTATGCAACTAGGATTGTTCCAATTTGGAAGGATGAAGAACATGAGATTTTAGATGCATTAGCAATGTTTTATGATGTTGAAATATATACAACAGAGGAAACAAAAGAAACAAAAACAAAAGTAGAATACTATGATGAAGAGGGCATAAGATATTATATTTATGATGGAGATACTTTAATAGAGGATGTAGAAGAAGTTGAAAAAAGAAAGGAATTTATTATAGGAAAAGACACAGAAGGCACATCAATTCTATGTCACTATATGATAAATGGACAAGCCAAAAACTGGCAAAAAGGTATTCCATTTATTTATTTTAAATATAATGGAGATGAACTACCTCTAATACATTTTCTAAAAGCATTATTAGATTGTTATGATGAGTTAACTTCAAAAATGGGTGATACAATTTATGAGGCTCCAGATGGTGTAAATGTTGTTAAGAATTATCAATCGGAAGCAGGGACATTCCAAAAAAACTTACAAACATTTAACACAGTTTTCTTAGACACAGATGGAGAATATGACCGAAAAGGTGTACAAATATCTATTGAGGCTTTTAAGGAATTTATTACACAATTACGAAAAGATATTTATGAGGGTGGCTCAGGAGTTGATACACAAAGTGAAAAGTTTGGAACCCAGGAGTCAGGAGTCGCTCTAAAACAATTATATTCCGATTTAGATTTAGATTGTAGCAATATAGAAACAGAATTTAAAAGTAGTTTAGAATATTTTAAGGCCTTTGTAGATGAATGGATAGCTGCAAAAGATAATAAAGATTATTCAAAATATGAAATGGAGTTTGTATTTAATAAGACAATGACAGTTAATGAAAAAGAATTAATAGAAAATTGTAATAATAGTGTTGATCTTCTAAGTAAAGCGACAATACTAGCTAATCATCCATTTGTGCGTAATGTTGAAGATGAATTACAAAAAATTAAAGAACAGGAAAAGGAAGAAAACGAAAAGGCTGAATCAGAATATGAAAAATTGCTAAAGCAAAGAAAAGATACTGGTGCAGGAAATACTATTCAAAATGGTGCTACAAAAGTTGGTGATAAGTAATGAATAACAAAGATTATTGGAGCAAAAGACTAGAAGAACTCGAAAGAATGCAAATTTTAAATGAATCAAAGTATTTGGAAACATTGAAAGAAGAATATGAAAAAGCATTATATAATATAAAAAAAGAAACTAAAAATTGGCTTGCAAGATTTTCTGTTAATAATCAAATTTCATTAAGAGACTCAAAAAAATGGCTTAATACTAATGAACTAAAAGAACTTAAATGGGATGTAGAGGAATATATAAAGTATGGCCAGGAAAATGGAATAGATCTTATATGGAGAAAAGAATTAGAAAATGCAAGTGCGAAAGTACATATTTCAAGATTAGAAGCTTTACAAATACAAATACAAAATGAAATTGAAAAACTTTCACATAATGAACAACAAGAAACTCAAAATTTCATTATTGATACCTACAAAGATACTTATTATAAAGTAGCATATGAATTACAAATAGGCCACAATGTTGCTTTCCAGTTTTCTGCACTAGATGAAAACACTATAAAAAGAATAATATCAAAACCATGGACAAGTGATGGATATACCTTTAGTGATAGAATTTGGAAAAATAAAAAAGCTTTAATTGATACATTGCAAAAAGAATTAACACAATCAATAATAAGAGGTAAGGCACCAGATGATGTGATAGATAAGATTTCTAAAACATTTGGGGTTAGTAAAAATAAGGCAGGAACATTAGTAATGACAGAGTCAGCATTTTTTTCTAGTGTGGCCAGAAAAGATTGTTTTAAAGATTTAGGAGTAGAAAAATATATTATAGTTGCTACACTTGACTCAAGAACATCAGATATATGCCGTAATCTAGATGGGCATATATTTAATATGAGTGATTATAAAGAAGGAATAACTGCTCCACCATTTCATGTTAATTGTCGAAGTACAACTGCTCCATATTTTGCAGATGAATTTGAATTTGGGGAAAGAGCAGCTAGAAATACAGACGGAAAAACTTATTATGTACCAAGTAATATTACATATAATGAATGGAAAAGTAAATATATAGATAGTGATCCTAATATAAAGAAAAAATTTGAAGTAATGCAAAAAAAAGAAAAGAATAAGTCAGCAGATTTT
>ENA-OPEI01000220-OPEI01000220.1-human-gut-metagenome-genome-assembly--contig:-NODE-220-length-6915-cov-2.513411_pt1 | contig 6915 bp, 4 predicted proteins | sample MGYA00241297_ERZ501528 | MGnify/ENA primary metagenome ERZ501528 (study PRJEB25962, sample SAMEA2042387) | human gut metagenome | biome: human gut; feature: human-associated habitat; material: faeces...
CCAACCCCAACCGTCGAAGTGCATTGCAATAATTTTGTTGCCAGGATAGTCTGGCACATCAACATATTCAATATGGACATCAACAGCTGGGTCAATTCCTGCGAGAGCCTGAGCGATTTCCCGTTGGGTGTTATCTGTAACTTCTTGCCCGATTATCTTCAAGGACTTCGGTGCAATACCGAAAATCAGCCAACCACCTTCGGTGTTCAAGAAAGCACATGCCGAATGCATACCGTCTTTCAATTCGCCGGTAGTCTTCTTCAGTTCCAGAGTTCTTGACTCGTCAGCTGACACAAGGTTCTTTATATCGTCAATTGTCATATCTTCCTTCATACCTATCTATAATATAGTTTGAGAAAATTCTGTTTCTTCTCATCATCATATCCCTGTTCGATAATGGCTGATGAATCTAATACCTTAAGTTCAAAACCTGAACCTATTTTTAAGATATTAGCTTTCGTGATAGCCTTTCTCTTCGCTGCATTTTGTGCTATTTTGAAAGTTTCAGGCATCTCTCCACTCCTTTCTTCATATTCTCTTTTATATGATAATAACATGGATGCGACTTCCTCATCAATTGCTAATGATGAGATCAGTTCATTTGTATTTACTTCCCGACCTTCATTTTGCAATATTTGTATGATTTTTCGAGATGCCTTAACTAAATCCAAAGATTTTTCAGGATTTCCTTTACTAATTTGTCGAACTACAGTAGAACAAAAATCTGCTATATGTTCAGTGTGCTGAAAATCAGTAATTATTTCCTTAATATAAAGGAAGTTGTTAGACCAATATCTGCCATCTTGACGGATAGTTGATGTTTCTACGATAGAAATTAAATATCCATTATCTGATTGGGTATTGAAAATTATACACCCTTTGTCTAAATGCTTTGTACTCAGGCCTAGTTGTGATTTTATGGAGTATTCTCCGTTTTCATAGGACACGGTTAAAAAGTTATCTTTTGCTTCTGTTTTGAGTAACATAACAGCATCAACAGTTTCATCGTTAATAATGCAACCGTCAATATAAATTACATAAAACTCTCCGTTACTAATGTGTGGATGTATACTTTGGTCATAAAGGTGTCTCGCAAGATTATTTGATTGTTTAACAAACTCATCTTTATTTTCAAATATCTTGCGTACAAATCTATAGGACGGATTCATATCCAAAGAATCAATCGAATCAAATTGGCTAAAAGTATCAAACTTAAATGTGTTTTTCACCAATGTTGACACAAACTCCGAAGCAAACGACATATCGTCCGCTTTAGAAGCAAATGCGATTCCTTCTTCTCTGGATTTATTTCCCACTTTTTGTACTGTGGCAATTACAGGTATACCTAATTTGAATTTTACCATCATTCATAAATATAGTTAGGAATTAGACCTCCATTTTCAGATTTTGAAAACTTCGCTGCCGTATGAAAATACTCCAAATCTTCCCAATAGGATTCGTCAGCATGTTCTATCAGTATAATCTGAAAATGATTCTTTTCGCCGTCTATGATATCTTTCATAAAATCATTGAGCAGTCCAAATGCCTTGATTAGTTGTTTCTTGTCATCGTTCTCAAGCGCGTTTTTATCTGCATAATACGGAATGCTTGGTTGGTCAATAAACAGAAATGAGCCAACCTGTTCGGACTGATGTGCCATTATAGACCGATGGAGGCCGAGAAAGAAACATAAATGTAGGAACATATAGTTTGATTTACTACCTACATTTCTAATAGAATACTCTTCTCCATTTTTCAATAACGATACTCTGCGTTCCTCATCGTCATAACGCATTGATGAATCTAGATAAGAATCTACAATGCCATTTTTTGAAAGAAAATATTTGTTTATATATTCGTTCAGTATTTCTTTTACGTCGTGAGGCAATAAATACATCTGTTTTAATTGAATTTTCAATGATTCAATTTTTGACAGCATATCTTGCTCAACATTTGGCTGAAATGTATCTACTTGTGGCTTCTTCAGTTCTTTCAGCTGATATTTAAGACTTAGTGCCATGTTAATCCACCTAGGATTAGCAATGGTCTTTCGGAGAGATGTTAATCGCTTTAGTTCTGTTTCACAAGTTTCCAGTTCTTGTTTTAACTCTTCGTATCTTGAAGTGAAATCAACAGGCAATTTAGGCGTTTCTGTTCTTAACTTCTTTATTTTTATAAGTTGTTTTTCCAACAAATCAAGAAGTTCTGTTGTTTCTGAACAGATTATGACCTCATCTATGTGTTTCCTTATGTAGGAAATAGGACGCAGGCTATCTTGAATCTTCACTCCCATATCTTTTTGTTTACCCATCTCCGAAAGTAGAGAGCTATAGACACTTAATTTAGACTTAAGTCCATCCCGTTGTTTTTTTAGTCTCTCAAGTTTATTAGTATCCTCATCATTTTTGATGAGCTTGTCGTATTCATCTATAGTTCGTTGAATATAATGTTGTAGCTCATTTGCATTTTCACGAATAAACAAATTATCAGCAGGGACAAGGTTAAGGCGCAATGCGTCTTCATATATAGAAACGAGACAGTCTCTATATTTTATTTCATCAGCCTGTGCTTTTTGATGCTTTAGTTGATAGTTGTTCAAATCCTTTTCAGCCTTTTGAATTGCAGATTCCACTTCTTTTCCGTTATGACACCTAATGCCATTGACATACTCCAAGGCATAATCAAGGTGTGCGTCAAAACTTCGGTTCATAAAAAAAGCCGTATCAAAATATGTATTGGCTGATGAAATAATATCTTCGGTCAAGTAGTTAAATGGCAAAAAATGTCTGAAGGTCATAGGATATGTTTTATGACCAACTTTTTCTTCATGTTTTGGAACCTTAAACATACATGTGAGTAAAGCTCTCATATTTCCAACAGTATGTGTGGGGGTATATGGCGTTGGGTATTCTTGCTGTTTTTCCCAATATACATCTTGCGAACCTTTCCCAAAATGCGGGGCTTTTCTTATAAGAATGTAACTTGTACCATTAAGATATAAATGCATACCATAGAACTCTACATTCTCATTAACTATATTTTCTACAATTACCGGATTATCTGAGAGAAAAAGATAATCAATAATTCCGAGTATAGATGATTTGCCAGTGGAAGAATCCCCTGTAATAACATTTATCTTATTTGGTATGAAGGGATAGGTTATCGTCCTTTGCGAGTTTTCACTAAAACCCTTGAACCATAATTTTATGCTTTCAATATATAGATTCATAGAAATACGTTTAATTCGTTATAAATTTCTTCGGTTGATAAGTCCTTGCATATATCTAATAAGCGATTTGCATTATTAATTATCCGCCCCAACCTTCTGGAACTTAGATTTCCATTAGGAAAGGATTTGTCGATTAATCGCAGTACGCCTTCTGATACTGTAATAGTATTGCTCTGTTTTAGTATAATTATGGCATTCATGAAATATGGACCAAACGAATCCAATTTACGAGATATTAGCCCTTGACTCTTAATGCGATTGGAAAGTTGTCTGAAATCTATACAGTCATACAACTCTGCACTTAACTGATTGTCTATCAAAATTGTACTAACAAGATACAATAGAACTATATCCATATCTCTTTCTCTGAGGATATGGACTATGCATGCCATGATTATTCCTTCATTATTATATACTCTGTTCATGACTTCTTAAATTTATCTTTCCAGTTATGATGCCAACCAATTAAAGGTAATTCGGGGATTATATCTGTTGGTGAATTTGAGTAGTAATATATACATCCTTCGCTTAAGAATTGCTCTAACGGAGTTTCGGCTAATGAAAATCGCTCTTTTCTCATCTCATCAACCGTATTACAACCTGCTTCACATAATTCGTCATCAGTTGATGCCGATGTTATTCTACGGTGTTTGGACCGATGGTAATTATCCCATGATGAAACTACATTTTTGGTAAGACTATCTACATCTTCATGAAGCAAAGCCTTATTATTGAAATGCTCTTGGAGGTTGTTGTTAAAGCAAAGCCATCTCGTGGTTAGCTCTACCATTCTGTCCAATTCGTCCTCTTTAGTGTCTCCAATAGAAAAAAGTTGTTTCATAAATAATAAGTCACGAGGATTGCCATTAAATTCACTAAAGCTGTAGTTCGTCCTGAAATGTATTTTCTGACGTCCAATATCAATTATACTCTGGTATCGCTCTTTAAAAATGGCTCCTGTGTAGGAGATAGGTATATTATTTTCAATATTTTCAACAGAATCATCTCGCAATCTATTCATAAGTTGATCATAAACCCACTCTACACGATTCTTATTTAAGCAAAAACGATTATCCATGTATCTTTTAACTTCATCTTTCAGCATATCCGAAGTTTCAGAAACAGAAATTCGGGCACAAAATTCTGACAGATACGACTTACTTAATAATTTCGTAATTATCTCTGAAATATCAGCACTTTTCTTTTTGGTAATATCGGTCTTATCTTTATTGACCCTCTCGGATCCTTGAATGGAAATAAGTGCCGATTTTAATTCGTCAATAGACCTATTTTCTCTAAACTTCCCGAGAGCGTTAACAAACGCGTTATCCTCAATAGCTTTGTTTGTTACTAAAACGAACTTGTGACTCGCTAAGACATCCGGTTGTTCGTCAATAAACTCCATCCAAATGGATATTGTTTTCCACAAGTCCGTATCTCTATTACTTAAATTTATTGTTTCGTTTTTTGCGTTTTTTTTGAACACTATGTTTTATTTGATATAAGGTGATACATTCTCCCGTCTGTTTATCAACATCATCAAGAAGTTCAAAACTGACAGTAATCGTATCATCATTTGTGGCTAAAAGCTGTAGCACAAAGTAATCCCATTGATATTGAAAAGCGGCAAAAATATGTGCAGCAGAACGCTTACTTTGTTCTTTTGATGGTGTTATCATATTCATAAGGATTTTTCTATTACGGTTCTGCAACCATAAACGGATAATAGTCTGTATTAACACTATATAAGCGTGGGGCAGATTGATGCTCTTTATAGTTTTCCACTTGGTCAAGAACCTGATCAAAAACATCATCGCTCCATTCAGGTGGGTAACCGTTTTCATCAAGCAAAAACCAAAGGTCTTGATTGAGTTTGGCACGAACATTTGTATTTGACAACCAATCGGCAAAGCACGATTGGGTATCAATCAACTCTTTTACTTTTTTGGCGAGAGCCTTACACTTGTCATTGATGATCAGCGAGCCTACTTTGCGGTCTGTGCCATACTCAAAGTTATGAACATCGCGCATATGCATCAATATATCGTAAAAGGCTTTCTCCTCAAATGTAAGACCAAGTTTACGGAAACTTTCTTTATCCTCGCCCAATTTGCTAAGAATGTCGAGTGCCTGTTGGGTGGCATTGCGAATAATCTCGTCCACCGTATCTTTCTGCGTCTGGGTAGCCTCGGCAGAAGAGAGTGTTGCACGACGATTGTGGTACTCCTCCAAAGTCTTTTTAAGCAGTTCCTCAAATTTCTCTGCGGCAAACTTGTTTGTATTCTTATATTGCGCAATGCTTCGACGCAACATCTTAATGAGCACTTCAAGACGGGTGGCAGGCAACTTAACTCCGTTGAGCTGTTCGATAAAGCCGGGGCTAAATATACTTTCCTCTACATCAGTGTCAAGTATGCTCACCACGCTGTTACACTGCAATGCTTCGGCAACCATGCGCTGCACTACGCGGTTCATGCTCTCCACATCGTGTTTCTCGCCCGAAGCCTTGCGAATATAAGTAGCGACACACATAAAGCACTGTGACAGCGACAACTGTTCGTGGTTCAGGGCGTTTGAAGGTTGACAGATGTCATAAGCGGTTTTCAGACGCTTCACGTGAGCCAAGAAGAAAGTCTTAGCATCTACCTCTTTAGGTCTTTTGTCCTCTTTGGCTACATTGTACATTTTGCTCAAAGTCAAAATATGCTCTGACGCTTTGCCAAGACATTCAAGTCGGTCAAGCGGTTTTGAATCTTTATCTATGAATGGTTTTAGGTCAAAACCTGCAAAGAGCTGCTTGATAAGTTCGAGTTCTACAAGCAACGCTTCTAACGCTTGCTGCACATCATCCTCGCTTGGACCAAAAGTATCACCGCCATATTGCTTCATGGCTTCCATCATATTATTGCGAATACCTATGTAGTCAATAATGTAGCCAAAGTCTTTACCTGGGTATTTACGGTTGACACGGCTGACTGTTTGTACCAATGTATGCTTTTGCAGCGGCTTATCGTTGTATAGATAGGTGAGGCACGGTACATCGAATCCCGTAATCCACATATCCACAACTATGACGACACGGAAGTTTGAGTATTCCTGTTTAAAGGCATTTTCAAGTGTCTTGGTGCGCTTCTTGTCACCAAGATAGTCGTACATATCTTTTTTGTCGTTTTTGCCACGGGTGGCAACCATGGCAATAGTCGGCATCGGAATCAGTTCTTTCATTTCTTTTTCAGGGACTACATAGCCCTCCGGTGCTTTGCGTTCCTCAAACCACTCGGGATGAAGTTTGCGGAATTTCTGCAATAATGCATAGCCAATTTCTCGCTTGCTACATACAACCATGGCTTTTTGTACCACACCGGGCTTATTGTCACAAGAGGCAGTATAGTGTGTTATGATGTCGGCTGCAAGGCGTTCCAGTCGTTCTTCATCGCCAAGTATCTGCTCCATGGCACTCATCGCCTTTTTACTTGCAGCTATGTCAGATTCGGTTGCTCCCTCCTCCGCACATCGGGTATAATAATCCTCTATCTCCTTGACCTTTTCGGAATCGAGTGTTACTTGGGCAATGCGTGGAATATACTTGATGTCTTTAGTAATTTCATCGTCCACCGCTTGTTGCATGGTGTAGCGGTCCACTATTTCACCGAACACTTGAATCGTTTCGGCGATAGGTGTACCTG
>ENA-OPEI01000244-OPEI01000244.1-human-gut-metagenome-genome-assembly--contig:-NODE-244-length-6515-cov-1.400929_pt1 | contig 6515 bp, 8 predicted proteins | sample MGYA00241297_ERZ501528 | MGnify/ENA primary metagenome ERZ501528 (study PRJEB25962, sample SAMEA2042387) | human gut metagenome | biome: human gut; feature: human-associated habitat; material: faeces...
AGTTGAATATATGGAGGAATAAAAGTGAATTCAAGAGAAGTAGAGAAAAAATTAAATCTATATCCTATGAATCTTAAGTTTTATGGCAAGATAATACTTCCTAATTCGGAGGATGTTGCGGATGAAACTAGAGAGTTTACACAGGAAGATTTAGATATGCTTAAAAAAACAATAATACTTAGAAAACTTGATGTTTCAATAATAGATATAAAACGATTATACAAAGGAGCTAGAACATTAAATGAAATAGTTCAAAGGCAACTAAAAACAATAGAAGAAAATATGAATGAACTAAATGGTTCTAAAAAATTATGTAAAAAAATAATATCAGAGAATCTTACAATGGAAAGTTTAGATGCTGATAAAATTTTAGATATGATAGAAAAGGATGAAAAGAAAGGAAAAAAATATTTTGACATTGAAGAAGATTATATATATGAGCAATCAAAAGTTTTCGATAGTATGGCAAAATATAAAAAATATGAAAAAAGATTATCATTTTTTGGATACAGAAGTTATAAATGCTTACAAAGAAACTAAGGATAATCCTGTAATTCAGGCACAGGCAATAAAAATGTCTACTGATTATGAAGAAACTCAAGAGCAAGAAGAATCTATTGATAAAGATGATGATTATGATCTTGATTATAACTAAAGTTTTAATAGGGAAAATTCAAAATGACATTAGATAAAAACTATATTAAAGATACTTTAAAAAAACTTGGACAAAAATATGGTGTCAGAGAAACTTTTGAAGATTTTGTGTATTGTTGTGCATATTCATTATCTAATTTAACAAATTTTAATGATAGCCGTGAAAAAGAATATTTGAATATATCTAAGAAATATGAGAAGGAAGATTTTAATTCATTTGCATCAATGCTATCGGTATTAATATTAGAACTTAACAAAGATGATTGTGAAGATATTTTAGGAAATGTTTTTGAAGAATTAGGTTTGCATGATAAAGGTAGAGGACAATTTTTTACTCCTCTACATATCAGCAAATTTATGGCAAAAATTGTATTTGATAAAGAAAATATTCAAAGAGAAATATCAAAAAAGGGTTATATAACAATAGCAGATGAATGCTGTGGCAGTGGTAGAATGTTATTTGCATATCTTAAATTATTAAAAGAAAACAATGTGGATTTAAATAATGTATATTTTGAAGGGGCAGATATATCAAATCTATGTTGCTGTATGACTTATGTCAGTTTATCATTAATGGGAGCTAGTGCAATAATAAATCACCAAAATACATTGTCTTCTGAACGTTATGGATACTATATAACTCCAGGATTAATTTTAAATGAAAATTTAGTTAATAATTTAATTAAAGATGGATACCTTGAATCAACAAAAGAAAATGATTTAAATCAAGAAAATGATATAAAAAACTTAGAAGAAGAGCAGGAATTAGAAATATAAAATCTTTGTGAAAGGGGAAATTATTTTATGCCAAATTGGGTAAAAACTATTGTAAAAACAAAACCAGATGTATTAAAAGATATTTTAAAAAAATATTCAAATGAAGATGGTTTTTCATTTGAAAAGGTAATTCCAATGCCTAAAGAATTAGATGTAGAAAGAGGCAGTAGAGGTCAAGATGGACTTATGTATCTTTTTTTAGAAAATGATAATGGTATTTCTAAAGAAAAAATTAATCAAGTATTTCTTTCATTAAATCCCTTCAATTCTGATATTTATAAAGAAAAAAGATTTAAGATGGTTGAAGAAAAATTTAATGAAAACAAAAATGAAAAAGAATATGTGGAAAGTGTTAAACTCGCCAAACAATATATTTCTAATTATAACAAATATGGTTATGCAGATTGGTATAATTGGCGTTGTGATAACTGGGGAACAAAGTGGGATTTAGCAGAATTAGATTATAATAAAGATACTATGATTTTTCAAACAGCTTGGGATTTTGCTGAGAATGTTATATTAGAACTTTCTCGTAAATATCCTGAAGCTGTTTTTGAATGCAAATTTGCTGATGAAGGTATACAAGAAAATTCTGGCATATTAAAAATAAAAGATGGTGAAGTATTTGAAGAAAAATACAATTTGGAGATGGAGTCAATTGAAAAAATTTGGGATTATTATTTAGATGATAGCGAAAAAGAATCGTCAAATGAAGAAATAGATAATGAACTTGAAATGGAATATTAGAAAGGAGATAAATAATGGGACAATATCATAAATTTATGAATTTTGATAAAAAAGAAATTTTAAATCCTCCTGGTCTTTTAAAATTAATGGAATGGAGTTATCAACAAAATGAATATATGCTTCAAATAGAAAATCTATTAAAAACATCTTGGAAAGGTGACAGAGTTTTAGTTATTGGAGATTATGCAGATGATTTTTATGAGGGTGAATATTCTAGTGAACTTTTGAAAACTATACGTGAAGAAAATAAAGAATATGGACTTCATAATATATATGATTACCCATACAAAGAACTTAAAAATACGTCTTTTTACTCAAATAGATTACCTTCTCGTTATATTTACAATGATTCTATAAAAGAATACATTGATTTAAAAAAGCAACCTATACAATGGGTAGTATATGATGAAAATATTAATCTAATAGATGGTGCAAAAATACATCCACTAAGTTTGGTATTATCATGTTGTAATGGTGCAGGTGGAGGAGATTATTACGCACTAAATAATGAAGACGTTGGTTGTTGGATTACAGATTCAAATAATATTAGTTTTTCAGATGAATTAAAAAAAGGATATACAGATTCTAGATTATTATTTAATGAATTTAGCAAAAAAGAAAATAACATTGATATAATTATTGATTATATAAAGGAAAATTTTAAAGTTTCAGATATTGGAAAAATAGAAAATATGAAATTTTCACCTTCACTTTTCTTAGATAAAAACGAAGAAAAATGTATTATAGAAAAATCTATTAGAAAAATAATAAACAAACAAATTGATTTAAAAAACAAGGTTCGAGATAAAGATAAGGATGCTCAAGATATTAAGGATTTAGTTGCTAATTATGAAGAAGAATTAGAAAAATAACTTTAATGAAAGGGGAATATTATGAATAAACAATTAGATAAAAAAATAGAAAGATTAGAAGGGTTAAAGGAAAAAGAAAAAATTAACTCAATAAATCAAGTTATTGCTGAATATGATAAACAATTAAAAGTATTATATGATTTGAGAAAAGAACAAGAAAAAATTTATCAAAGACAACAAGAATTAGATTTAAAAATTAAGGAGCAACAATAACTATGAGTAGTTATTTCAAGGCAAGAGATGAATTAGTAAAGATGTATGTTAAAAGTTTAGAAGAAGGAAAAATCCCCTGGGAAAAAATGTGGCAAACAAGTATACCAGAAAATGGAATTACTGGAAAAAAATATAAAGGAATTAATAATTTAATTTTATCTTACGTAGCACTTCAAAGAGGTTATAAGGATGCAAGATGGTGTACCTATATTCAAATTAAAAAGAATAAATGGAAACTGAAAGATGCAAAAGGACAAGGTGTTTGCATTGAATATGTAGGTATGAAAAACAAAAAAGATAATAAACTTTACTCCTTTGAAGAGTACAAGAAAATAATTAATGACTTCCCAGAAAAAGAAAATGAATTTTCAATAAGAAGGTATAACTATATAGTATTTAATGCTGATCTAATAGAAGGTATAGAAAAGAATAATGATGTCATTAAAGAAAAAATAATTAGTAATGATTACATCAGTAATATTATTAAAAATATTGGCGTTAAATATCAAGAAAAAGGAGAACAAGCATATTATGATATACTTGCTGATGAAGTAGTTATACCTCCTTCTAATACTTTTAAAAGCACTTATGCTTACTATTCAACACAATTACATGAAATTGCCCATTCAACAGGTCATCATACTAGATTAAATAGAGATATGAGTGGTGAATTCAGATCGGAAGCGTATGCAAAGGAAGAACTAAGAGCAGAGATCGGTTCTTCTTTTCTTATGCAAAAATTAGGATTAGAATATGATGAAAGGCATTTGAATAATCATAAAGCTTATGTAAGAGGTTGGTTGGATATTATAAAAAACAAACCTCAAGAATTATTTTTAGCAATCTCAGATGCTAATAAAATTGTTTCATATTTAGAAGATAAAAGTTTATCTAAAGAACAAAATATTTCAAAAGAAATAGAAGAAATGGAGATGGAATATGCGTAGCATTCACAGTAGACATTATACTTATACACATTGGTTAAGAATTGATATGAATAATGATGAAATAAAACAATGGGAACAATTAAAAAATTATTGGAATAAATATGATTGTTCTATGACTGTATATTATTATGATTATAATCCTTTAACAGAAAAAGCAATTAAATTAGATTGTAATCAATCATATCAAGATTTAGATCTTGATGTTAACTCTATGTCCTCTGGTAGTTTAAAAAGAGTAAAAGCAAAACCAACAAATATAACAGTATATAATAAAGGAATTGAACATTTTTTTGTTAATAAGTTAGGTCTGGAAGTGTTAGACACACTACGAAAACCTAAGTCTAAAATTAATGTTCCAGAAGATCAACTTATAACAGTAGATGTTTTAAGTGAATTCGGCAGAATGAAAAATATAGAAAAGTTTAATGAAATAATGAAAGAAGAAGACTGGAAAATTGTTAAGATACCAAGTGATGTAAGTTATCATTATCAATTGTATTTTGGAAAAGGAAAACAAGTATATAATAGGTACGAATACGCATTTAATGATTTCACATTTAAAAGTAGATTTAAAGATAGATTAGAGAGATTTGTAAATAATGTAGTAAAACAAAAAGAATTAAATTTGGATAATTTTATTGGAAAAAAAATAAATATGTTTGAATCAAAACATCAAATATCAACAGATAAAAAAATTAATATTGATGTTAAATGTATAGGATTAGTTTTAGGAATAAATAATAATTGTTTTGATATATATGATTTTCAAAGACCATTAGGTGAACAATTTTATTCACTAAATTTAAAAGACTTTGAGCAAAAATTTAAAGCAGGGATTTATAAACCAAATTTTAATTTGTTAACATCTTATGAAAAGTTAGAATTAAGAAAATATATGTATAATAAAGCAAAAAAATTTACAAATCTTTGTGCAGATTGGGATTATAGAAATATAGATATGACTGATATACATTTAGAGTCTTTGAAGATTCAAAAAAACAAAATTTCTCTTTCATGTGAAAAATATTCAACAAAATTAGATACTTATATTTCTGCCGATATATTTGAAATTGAATCAAAAGAATTAGTAGATGAATTTAATTTGCTAGATTTAGAAAATAGAGAACATGTTTTAGATTTTATGTCTAAATTAGAAAACTATATTGATTTTGATAAAGCAGAAAAATCTTTAAAAGAGCAGGAAAATAAGAAGATAAAAGAAAAAGAAACTTTAGAGGAAATGGAGATAGAATATGAATAATATTTTAGACGTTTATGAAAATTTAGCAGATTCAATTGAAGAAACAGAAGATTTTAGAATTTATGATTTTATATATTATTTAGGAATAAATAGTGTTAATAAAAATATACCAAAGGAAGAAATAACACGATTAATAAATATATGTAAGGAATGTTCAGACAATTATATTGATTCATTTAAACTTGCTAGAGCTTTAACTTCAATTGTATATAAAGAAAGATGTATGTCTTTAGATGAGTTGGAACGTGTACCATCTGAATCAATTAAACATTTTTATTCAGAAGAAAAAATGTATGAAATGAGATATTATTTTGAAACTTATGATGAAATAATAACTTCTCCAAAAGAGATAATGGCAGGTGTATCTTATACTATTGCTCGTGTTGTTCATAATGGTTATTGTGCAGAATTACATTATTGTAGTGATACAGGAGCAACAATAGAATACGGAACTAAAACATCTCATGACAGATGGGAAAATGAAATAGAAGATGCTAATTGGTTTAATATAAATTTATCGGACGATTATATTTTGAATAGGTTAAATTGTTTATATGATGAAGAATTTTCTGATAATAAATTATCTAATGAAAGAGCAAAAGAGTTAAATTTAATTGATAATATTTTATCTAAACACAAAGTAGATGATATAGATTTATATATAAATGATAATGGCGATTTATTAGCATTTGATGATTCAAATTATTGGAAAAATAAAGAGTTTTATGATTTTATGTTTAATGAATTATTTGTTTATAATCGTGATGATAAAGTAGAATTAATTGATGATTCTGATTACAAACAATTAGAGGAATATAGAAAACAATATGATGAAAAACCAAATGAAATAGAAATGGAAAAAGAATATGAATAGAGCAAAAACATTAAGACAATTAGCAAAAGAATTTTATAAATATGATCCATTGATTTTTCGATTGTTATATCCGGTCTTGCCCAATAAGAAACCTTGCTTTCCGGATGTAATGTTTCACAACCAGACCAGTAAAAATATGCTCTATCACTGCAAATAAGATTTATATTTTT
>ENA-OPEI01000257-OPEI01000257.1-human-gut-metagenome-genome-assembly--contig:-NODE-257-length-6373-cov-1.347420_pt1 | contig 6373 bp, 7 predicted proteins | sample MGYA00241297_ERZ501528 | MGnify/ENA primary metagenome ERZ501528 (study PRJEB25962, sample SAMEA2042387) | human gut metagenome | biome: human gut; feature: human-associated habitat; material: faeces...
CATCCGTTTATCCCTTTACTACAGGGCGTTACCGGAAGTTTCTTTCCTTCCTGAGTATTCAGATAGTTTTCATCATGCGTATCCCTTGTGAATATCACATCATCATATTTTCCTGACCTGATTTCCTCTGCAATAACATTTGTTGCCACATCACACTCTTTGTTTCCAAGAGCTCCTGTAATAAAATCATTCTGTGCGTCCACTACTACTAAAATTTTCTTTGCCATAATTATTTTCTCCTACATAATAATTCCTTCGAAGTTACGCTTTATCCGGTTCACTATCTCCATTATATCCTTCTACAAGCACTTTACATCTTTTTCTGCAAAATGTAATTCCATAATACATGATATTCTGTCGATCATCATTTAACAGATATTCCTGATATCTTCTATCCTTTATCTGTTTCAGAGCCTTTTCACAGGATTTTTCCATAGCTTTAAAATCTTTTGTGTATTTAAGCTCTGCAATAATTCCTTCATCCGGATCATCTGTCTCCACAATAATATCTGCAAAGCCCTCTCCTGCCTCAACATTTGACTTTACCAGCCAGTCCTCATTGCCACTCAAAATGCCAATAAGCAGATTATGATAGGAACTTTCCTTTTCCTCATTTCTCGCTTTTGTGTCAAAAACGCTCACCGAATTGCTCAGCACCTTGTTTAAATACATTTCCATTATCTGTGTATTTCCATCTTTGAAAGCCTTCCAAAAGTCCTGCAACTGCTCTGTATTGGAAAATAATTTATTCCTGAACCACTCCTGTATCTGCAGCTTAAATACTTCTTTAATCTCCTTGTTCGGAATTACAAGGCTATATTTTTTGTCCTCACTTATCTTTGTATATGTCAGATAACCTGTTGTAAACAGAACACTCCATAGATTATCAATATTATTGTCTATTTCGTCATAGGTCATATCCAGACGGATTTGCTTGTCTATGGCTTCTCCCGCGATCAAACGCTCAATTTCATTTCTGGTTGTCTTACCAGCCTTATCTATAAACCTCTTAACAAGCTCATTTCCGCTTGTATTAATCCAATACGCTTCCGGTCCTGCCATTGGATCATCTTTTATTCGGTCAACATGATTGATTACATCCCACGGACAATAAATGTCGGTATTACCGAAATGATAGCCATCATACCACTCCTTTACATCAGGGTATCGCTCAGACCTGTCATAATCTAAAAGCAGCTTCCTGACCTCATCATCAGTAAAACCAAACTGTTCATCATGCGCGATATCTACAATGGAATTGATTTCAAAATTGTTGAGACCTGTAAAAATACTCTCCTTGGATACACGAAGACAGCCTGTGAGTACGGCAAACTGCAGAAACTCATTAGTCTTGAGTGCCTGTCCAAAGAGCCCTCTGATGAGTGAAACCATCTCTTTATAGTAACCATTCTGGAATGCCTTATCCAGAGGAACATCATATTCATCAATTAATATTACAGTCTTTTGTCCAAAATGCTTATATAATAATTGAGATAAAATCTGCAGACTCGATACAAGCACTTTTTCATCCATTGCATTCGTTCCATCCTTCAATGCAATAATCGCCTTGTAACGCTTTTTTTCATTTTCTGACAGATATTCACTATCTTCCAAAAAGCCGAATCTTTCTGCCTCCATTCCTATAAGCTCAGTAATACGATATATGGCATCCTCGTATTTCAATCCCTCCACACTCTTTAATGACAGGAATATAACCGGATATTTACCCATATGTTCTTCGCAAAGTGCCTTATTTTGCGCAATATATAAGCCATCAAACAATGACTCATCCGCACCGGTTTCAAAAAAGGCTTTAAGCATACTCATGTTCAGAGTTTTACCGAAACGACGTGGCCTCGTAAAAAGAGTGACCTCTCCACCGGTTTCAACCAATTGCTCTATGAGCTTTGTCTTGTCAATATAATAAAAGTTGTTCCTTCTGATTTTTTCAAAACTATCAATTCCTACCGGCAGTTTTAAAGTACTCACCATATGAACCTCCACAAAACGTATCAATCCGCTATACTTAGCTATAGTATAGCGGATTGAGGGGCAAAATACAAATATTATTACCGTTCTATTATTCCCATTTTTCTATACACAAGAAGAGCTCTTTCGAGCGCTTTTCGATTTTCATTGTAAAATGAATTTCTAAATTCCGCATGCCCTAATGAAGACAATGATTTGAATTTGCGTTTAAGGAATTATTATTAGAAAAATCAGTTGATAAAAAACCGATTGATGAACTTCCGCTTTCTCTCAAGGAAAAGGTAGTCTTAAAGAAATTAATAAAAGCTGTAGAAGGAACCGATCATCTTTTATCTGAATAACCATTTTATTTTTTCTATTCTTCTTAATGACAGCTATCTGCTATTTTCTTCCTGGCAATCTCGTAAATCCGTTGAACCGTTGTTCTTGCGACTTGCATAGATGCTGCACACTGCTCCTGACTATAACCTTTCTTGTCCAAAAGACGGATTGTCTCGTACTCATCTACCGTCAGAACAATGGGTGTTTTTTTCTCAGTATCATCTGCCGGAAGAAATTCTAAAACATTTGGGAAATGGCAGACTTTTCTGCATTTTACTGGTCTCGGCATGAAATTGCTCCTTTCTCGCTTTTCTTATATAATAGTCCTATAAAGGGCATATGTCAATTATTCGATTGACGCATATTAAAAAAGCAAGTATACTATGTTCATAAAGGAGATAACTATTATGAGCTTCGAAAATTATTTTCCACTATGGAATGACTTAAATACAGCACAGAAAAAACTAATTTCAGACAATTTGATCACACAGCATGTGAAAAAAGGAACAATCATTCACAACGGGAACATGGATTGTACCGGATTATTACTGGTTAAATCCGGGCAGCTTCGAACTTACATACTTTCAGATGAAGGACGGGAAATTACACTTTACCGTTTGTTCGATATGGATATGTGTCTTTTATCCGCCTCATGTATCATGCAGTCCATTCAATTTGAAGTAACCATTGAAGCAGAAAAAGATACGGATCTTTGGATCATCCCTGCTGAAATCTATAAGGGCATCATGAAAGAATCTGCTCCTGTCGCAAACTATACCAATGAGTTAATGGCTACCCGTTTTTCTGATGTCATGTGGCTGATTGAACAGATTATGTGGAAGAGTTTGGATAAGCGTGTTGCTTCATTTCTTTTAGAAGAAACATCCATTGAAGGAACAAATGAACTGAAAATCACTCACGAAACTATCGCAAACCATCTTGGTTCCCACAGGGAAGTTATCACTCGAATGCTTCGATACTTTCAAGGCGAGGGTCTCGTCAAACTCTCCCGCGGCAAAATCACAATCCTTGATCCAAAAAGACTGGAAACACTCCAAAGGTCATAAAACTGTTTTTCTGTAACATATAAAGAAGAATCCTCCATTTATCAGAATTATGAAAGTCATTCTAATAAATGGGGGATCTTTTTATGCTATAAGAAAATTATAAAAATATCGTGATTATTTTTTAATAATCCATACCACATGCATATGCCCTTTCAATCAGCGCACGGTCATTGACCACTGCATCATAGAAGCGAAATCCGCCAGAGAAATTATACGTTTCATAGCCGTTTCCTTCCAGAATACGGCTCGCAATATAACTGCGCAGACCACTCTGGCATATCAGATACACAGGCTTTCCTTTCTCAATTTCACTGATTCGTTCTCTCAGTTCATCTACAGGTATGTTTTTGAATCCATCAATATGCCCCATGCTGAATTCACCTACAGTTCTCACATCTAGCAACACCACATCTTTATCTTTAGAAATCTTGTCCATATCTTCCAAATGCCATTGCTTTAATGTCCCTTTTGCAATATTGTCTATCATAAATCCAGCCATGTTTACCGGATCCTTGGCAGAAGAATAAGGTGGCGCATATGCCAGATCCAGATCTTTCAACTGGGTTGCATTCAGCCCCGCATGAATTGCTGTTGCCAGCACATCAATACGTTTATCAACTCCTTCATATCCAATAATCTGAGCGCCAAGCAAACGATAGCTCTCTTTTTCAAAAACCACCTTCATGGTCATCACTTTTCCACCAGGATAGTAACCGGCATGACTCATAGGAGAAAGAATTACTGTATCTACCTCTAATCCTGACTTTTTGGCATTGGTTTCATTGATACCTGTAGTGGCTGCTGTCATATCAAACACTTTTATAACGGAGCTTCCCTGACTACCCAAGTAACGACTATCACCGCCACAAATATTATCAGCGATGATTCTGCCCTGTTTATTGGCTGGTCCTGCCAAAGAAATCAGCGCATCATTACCCGTAACATAATGTTTTACCTGAACTGCATCACCTGCAGCATAAATATCCGGTACAGAGGTTTCCATTCTGTCATTCACTACAATACTTTCCTTGATGCCAAGTTCCAGACCGGCTTCTTTTGCTAATACTGTGTCTGGTGTGACTCCGATTGCCAGAACTACCATATCAGCCTGAAGGGATGGATTATCTTTCAACAGAACCTCCACTCCGTTGTCTTTTTCTTTAAATCCTTCTACTGTATAGCCCAGTACCAGTTTTATCCCATGCTTTCTCATTTCATTATGGATCATGGATGCCATATCCGGGTCAAAAGGGTTCATCAGCTGCTTAGGCCGCTGGACAATCGTAACATCCATGCCAAGCTCCCTCAAATTTTCTGCCAGTTCCAGACCAATAAAACCGCCACCTGCCAATACAGCCGATTTTGGATGATTCTTATTTATATATTCCTTTATCCGAAAAGTGTCTTCTACAGTACGAAGTGTAAAAAGTTTATCAATACCTACTCCGGGAAATCTCGGCTGTGTAGGCTTTGCACCTGGAGAGAGGATTAGCTTATCATAGTTTTCTTCAAATATTTCACCGTTTTCTAAATTCTTAACTGAAACAGTTTTATATTCGGGATGTATTGAGATAACTTCATGATGAATTTTCATGTTAATACGGAAGCGTTTAAAAAAACTCTCTGGTGTCTGTAGTGTAAGTTCTTCCGGGTCTGTGATCACGTCTCCAATATAATATGGAAGCCCACAATTCGCATAGGATATGTATCCGGATCTTTCAAACACAGTAATTTCAGCATGCTCATTCAGTCTGCGTATTCTTGCTGCGGCTGTAGCTCCTCCTGCTACACCTCCTACGATTATTACCTTCATCTTATTTTTCCACCTTTCCTGAGTAAGCTGCAATGCCACCGATATTATTTACTTTAGAATATCCCATTCGTTGCAACATCCCAGTTGCCTGACGGCTCCGAGAACCGGAATAACAGTATACAAACAGAGGGATATCCTTATTCTTCGCTACAGAAACAATATTGTCTAGTTGCTGCAACGGCACATTTTTACTTTCTGGTATATGTCCTTCCTGATATTCCTGCGGAGTACGGACATCCAGCAGAACTGCACCAGCAGTCATTTTATATTCTTCTATGCCTTGATTAATATTCGACTGTTTAAAGAAATCAAAAAATCCCATTAGCACACCTCCCTAAAGCATTTCTAAAATCGCATTCTTAGGTCTCGCCCCTGAAACCTGCTGTACAATCTTCCCATTCTTCATAACCACTAAAGTCGGAATGCTCATAATACTGAACTTATTTGCCAGTTCAGGCTCTTCATCTACATTAATCTTTCCAACTTTAATATCCCTACGCTCATCTGCAATCTCCTCTACAATAGGTACTACCCTACGGCAAGGCGCACACCAAGATGCCCAAAAATCTAAAAGAACGGTTTTATCGGAATTCAGTACTTCGTTCTCAAAATTATTTTTATTGATATTAATAGCAGACATTTTACAGTCCTCCTTATCTTTTTCTTTTTGTAGCTTTATTATAGTCTTAATTTCATTTATTTTCCGTGATTACATCACCATACCACATTAAATTAACTTCTTGCCATACCATCTACACTTAATATAACACCTGTAATGTAACTAGTCTCATCTGAAGCAAGAAACACAAACGCATTGGCAATATCTTCTGGCTGTCCAAGACGACGCAATGGAATTCTTTCAATCATAGGTTCGATAACTTCCTTTGGCACAGCTTTCATCATATCAGTTTCTGTAATCCCAGGTGCAACAGCATTAACACGAATACCTTTAGGTCCTAGTTCTCTTGCTACCTCCTTACTTAATTTGTAGCTACATTATAAGCAAAAGGTAAATTATTTTCTGTGATATCATCACAAAATAATTGATTCATTCACTGCAAAATATAAGAACCACCTTTCTGCCTTGGTGGTTCTTTGTGTCATATATGAAATTTCTGAGAGTCTTAATAAAGAGAAACACAAGATTGATACTATTACGCACTAAAAAAGGACGCAGGATCTC
>ENA-OPEI01000267-OPEI01000267.1-human-gut-metagenome-genome-assembly--contig:-NODE-267-length-6262-cov-1.609795_pt1 | contig 6262 bp, 7 predicted proteins | sample MGYA00241297_ERZ501528 | MGnify/ENA primary metagenome ERZ501528 (study PRJEB25962, sample SAMEA2042387) | human gut metagenome | biome: human gut; feature: human-associated habitat; material: faeces...
AGTACAGTCAGGATCATGATGAGAATCAGCAAACGGGTCTGTCTTTTGAAAAAGTCGTTCGCAAGGATATCTCCTCCTAATATGCTGCGGATAGACATATGCTTGGGCGAAGCAGATTGTCCGTCTTTGGGTTGTTGTGTATTTTGTTTCAGTTCTTCTTCCATCTCGTTATCTCTTTTCTGCAATTCTCAACTTGGCGCTTCGGGAGCGCGGATTGCATGTCACTTCTTCGTTGCCGGCAACAATAACTTTGTTGTTGACTAGTTTGAAAGGTGTCTGTACATTACCAAAGAAATCTTGTTCGGCCTTGCCTTCTATGTTTCCGGTTTTCATGATATTCTTTACCATGCGGTCTTCTAAAGAGTGATAGGTGATTACTACCAGTCTGCCTCCCGGTTTCAGTGCCTTGGTTGCTGCATAAAGCATTTCTTTCAATGCTTCCATTTCCTGATTTACCTCTATGCGTAGAGCTTGGAACACCTTTGCGAGCTCTTTCTTTTCACGTTCCCGCCCGAAAAGCGGTTTGATGACTTCGAGGAAATCACCGATGGTGACAATTTGTTTTACACCTCGTGCTTTAACGATGGCTGATGCCAGTTTGCGGCTGTTCTTCAATTCACCATATAAATAGAAAATATTAGCCAAACGTTCTTCGTCATAGGTGTTCACTACATCAGCAGCTGTCATACCTGCGCGTTTGTTCATCCGCATGTCTAATTTGCCCTCGAAGCGGAATGAGAATCCACGTTCGGAGTCGTCAAAGTGATGTGAGGAAACGCCCAGATCGGCCAAAATGGCATCCACCCCTTCCACGCCATAATAACGTAGGAAGTTGGGAAGGTAGCGGAAGTTACTACGCACAAAAGTGAAGCGGCTGTCGTTTACAATATTCTTCTCGGCATCTTCATCTTGGTCAAAACTATATAGATGCGCGGTGCTATCCAGCCGGCTTAGAATTTCCTTGGAATGTCCTCCGCCGCCGAAAGTGGCATCTACATAAATACCTCCGGGTTGGATGTTCATTCCGTCTACGCTCTCGTTTAATAATACCGGTACATGATATATCTGTTTTGCTTCACTCATTCTATTTCTACGTTGTTATTAGTTCCCATAATTTCTTCCAATTCTTTTCCAAAGTCCTCCGGTGTGATGAAGGGTTTGTCTGCTATTTCTTTAGACCAGATTTCTATAGTGTCGTCCAATCCGATAAAACGTACATCTTGCTGTATTTTAGCTAATTTCAAATATCGTTTTGGAATCAGAAAGCGCCCGTTTCCATCCAATGTGATAACTTCTACATCCGAAACGAACTGACGGAAAATCATTTGGTGTCTGGAATTCCAGCGATTGAGTTTGCAACGTAGTTCGTTCATTTGTTCGTTCCACACATTTTCAGGGTAAAGTACCAGGCAGTCTTGGTAGGTGTCTTTGCGTAAAATCAGGCACTCCTGGGAGGCAGCTTGTAGCTGCTTCCTGAATACGGCAGGCAGGAACACTCTGCCTTTTGCATCCGTCTTTGCTTCAGAATTCCCAAGAAATCGCATGTTTACACCTTATTATATTGTTCAAGGTGTAAAATTACACAATTCCCCACAATTCCCCACAATATTTTAAGAAAATATTTCGAGAAGTTTTCAACAGGCTGTTAATGTAGCTAGTAGCTTGGTAAACAGGAGGTTTAAAATTAATAATTTTATGATAAAAAATAATGGAAAGGGCAGCTTCTCGGAGGTTGAAAAACGGAACCAAACTATTGCACATTCGTTTTTGTTTTGCGCAAAAATGAAAGAATTTGTATAGTTTCATACACAAAAACTCTTAATTTCTTTAGAGATTAAGAGTTTTTTCTGTCATAAATTGCCAATATAAAAAAAGATAAGTTACTTTTGCATGGAAAAGAACGTTTGCAAAATGACTGACGACTCTATATTTTTAATCGACATAGAAAAGATATTGAAAACGAAAGCCGGGAAAAAATATAAATATATTCCCCGTTTTGTCGTTTCGTACCTGAAGCATATCGTGCATCAGGATGAACTGAATGTCTTTTTAAAAGACTCCAAAAATAAAGTCGGAGTTGACTTTCTGGAAGCTTGTATGGAGTTCCTGGATGCAAAAGTGGAGATAAAAGGTTTGGAAAACTTGCCTGAAAACGGTAAATGCACTTTTGTCAGCAATCACCCGCTGGGGGGACAGGATGGAGTTGCTTTGGGGTATATATTGGGAAAACATTACAATGGTAATGTACGCTATTTGGTCAATGATTTGTTGATGAATTTGCATGGTTTGGCTCCTTTATGTATTCCTATCAATAAAACAGGCTCGCAATCCAGGGATTTCCCGAAGATGGTAGAGGCAGGGTTTGCCTCGGATAATCATATCATTATGTTTCCTGCGGGGTTATGTTCCCGTAGACAGGGTGGGGAAATCAAGGATTTGGAATGGAAAAAGACATTTGTCACTAAAAGTATTGAAACGCATCGTGATGTGGTACCTTTGCACTTTGAGGGCCGGAACTCAGACTTTTTTTATAATTTGGCAAATATATGTAAGGCACTTGGCATTAAGTTTAATATTGCTATGCTTTACTTGGCAGATGAAATGTTGAAAAATCGTCATAAAACCTTTACCTTGACCATTGGAAAACCCATTCCTTGGCAAACTTTCGACAAGACAAAGACCCCGGCTCAGTGGGCGCAGTTTGTAAAAGATGTAGTCTACAAGCTATAATAGACAAAAGAGAGAAAAAAGATATGGAAGAAATTATTGCACCGATTAGCAAAGAGATTCTGAAGGCGGAACTTTCCGAGGATAAACGCCTGAGGTTTACGAATAAAAGTCATAATGAAATTTACGTCATAACGTATCAGGATTCGCCCAATGTGATGAAGGAGATTGGCCGGTTGAGAGAAATAGCCTTTCGTGCTGCAGGTGGCGGAACAGGAAAGGCGATGGATATCGATGAATATGACGTGATGGAAAATCCATATAAGCAATTAGTTGTATGGAATCCTGAAGCGGAGGAGATTTTGGGAGGTTATCGTTATCTTTTGGGGGATGAGGTGCAATTTGATGAACATGGGAAGCCTGTGCTGGCTACTGCTCACATGTTTAATTTCTCGGAAGTTTTTTTGAAAGAATATTTGCCTTACACGGTGGAGTTGGGACGCTCATTTGTTACATTGGAATATCAGTCAACCCGTGCCGGTTCCAAGGGATTGTTTGCTTTGGATAATTTGTGGGATGGTTTGGGCGCATTAACCGTGATTAAGCCTAATGTGAAATATTTTTTTGGTAAGATGACTATGTATCCTAGTTATCATCGTCAGGGGCGTGACATGATATTATACTTCCTGAATAAACATTTCGGTGATAAAGATAAATTGATAACTCCGATGAAACCGCTGGAAATAGAAACAGATAAGAAAATGTTGGAAAATCTTTTCTGTTATGATTCCTTTAAAGAAGATTACAAGATCTTGAATACGGAAGTGCGTAAGCTGGGGTATAATATTCCTCCTTTGGTCAATGCATATATGAGTCTGTCTCCTACAATGCGTATGTTTGGAACAGCGATTAATTATGGATTCGGAGATGTGGAGGAAACCGGAATTCTGATTGCAGTCAATGAAATTCTGGAAGACAAACGGGTACGTCATATCGAATCGTTTGTAAAGCAACATCCTGAAGCTATGAAAATAACTTCAGGCGCTCATCCCATACTGACCAAATAATCGGACTAATAGTAGTATTTGGGGAAACATTGTCAGGTGCAGATAAAATTTACAGGATTCATCGTGCTCGCATCTGACAATGTTTTTATTATACTGCCGGCAGACTGTTGCCTTTGATTTTCCGGTAGAGGTCGAGCGCATATACGTCTGTCATGCCCGATATGTAATCCAGCACGGCTTGAATTTTTCCATATAAAGTAGGTGCGTTGACATTGTACTGTCCGGATATGCGGTTGATAAGTAGTTGTGAATACGCTTTTTCCGGAGAGCGCACTGCATTAATCATCAGGTCAATCAAGGTACTGATAACCCTGAATCCTGCCAATTCTATGTCCAGCACATCGCTGGAACGATATATTCTTTGAAAGGCAATTGCAGAACAATTGTCATAGGCCTCTTTCAATGGACTGCAAATGTGCATTATCAGGGTGCCTTCAAATTCCCCGGTCAATATCTTTTCTTCATTTTCAGTGAATACTCGTGTGCATTCCTTTATCAGTGCGCCTATGACCGAAGAACGTAAATAAGCTATCTGTTCATTGACGTCTGTTACAATCCGGCAAACTTCTTCAATGCGTTTTCTTCTTTTCTCATCAAAGAACTGCATATACAGTCCTTTGGTTTCATCATGTGTCAGAAGTTTTAATTTATGTGCGTCTTCTATGTCCATCATCTGATAACAAATATCATCTGCGGCTTCTACCAGGTAGACCAACGGATGGCGTGCGTAGCGTAAAGGCTCATCCGGTTTGCTGAGCCGGATAATCCCTAATTCTCCGGCTATTTTTTGATAATCAGCCTCTTCGCTTAAGAAGAAGCCGAATTTTGATTTCTTTCCTGCCAATTGTGAGGAAAAAGGGTATTTTACGATGGACGCCAGTGTGGAGTAGGTCATCACGAACCCTCCTTTCCGTCTTCCTTCAAACTGGTGGGTGAGGATTCGGAATGCATTGGCATTTCCTTCGAAGTGGGTTAAATCATCCCATTCCATCGGTGAAAGTTCTTTTTTCAATGCCATTCCTTGTCCTTCCGAGAAGTAAGTTGAAATGGCTTTTTCTCCCGAATGACCGAAAGGAGGATTTCCCAGATCGTGTGCTAGACATGCGGCTGAAACGATGGAACCTATTTCCGATATATGGGAGTCGGCCAAGGCTGGGTGCTTCTTCAGAAGCTGGCTGGCGACATCGTTTCCTAAAGAACGCCCCACACAAGAAACCTCAAGGCTGTGAGTCAACCGGTTGTGTACAAATACGCTACCCGGTAAAGGAAATACTTGAGTTTTGTTTTGCAAACGACGGAAAGGTGCTGAGAAGATGAGACGGTCATAATCGCGTTGGAATTCGGTACGGTCATCTTTACGGGCCTCGTGTAGTTCTTCCATGCCGAAGCGTTTATTTGATATTAATTGTTTCCAGTTCATAATTCAGGCTTTATCTGTTTGCAAAAGTAAGAAACTTCCGTTTAAAAAACTGTAAACGCTTAGATAAATCCATCTAAATGTGTAAATTCGCACCTTATTAATCATGTGGCAATGTGTTGATTCGTCAATATGCCAATGGGCTGTATCATGTCTGGACTGTGTTTGTTGTCTGCAAATTATTAGCACATTGCCATATAAGCATATTGATAAATTATTAAAATTATGAAAATACAGGTAATCAATAAATCAAAACATGCTTTACCCGAGTATGCTACCGGGCAATCGGATGGATATCCGTGCTAATCTTGACGAACCGATTGTGCTGAAACCCTTGCAACGTTGTTTGGTTCCTACGGGACTTTATATCGCATTGCCTGAAGGTTTTGAAGCGCAAATCCGTCCACGTAGCGGGCTGGCTATTAAGAAAGGCATCGGAGTCCTGAATTCTCCGGGCACAATTGATGCCGATTATCGTGGTGAAATTTGTATTATCTTGGTCAATTTGTCATCTGAGGATTTTATGATAGAAGATGGGGAGCGCATTGCGCAAATGGTTGTAGCCCGTCACGAACATGCCGAATGGCAGGAAGTGGAGGTGTTGGACGAAACGGAACGTGGTGCAGGTGGCTTTGGACATACCGGAAAAAAGTAAAAGGAAACAATGAATAGAAGATTGAAATATGTGCCCATGCTATGTGTATGTCTGATAGGCATGCTTGTTTCATGCGGTACGATGAAGAGAGCTTCCGGCTTGTCCGGAAATAAAGCTGTTGTGGAGGAAAAGGATCCGCTTACTCTGGAGCAGCGCCGTAAATACGACTATTTCTTTTTGGAAGCGCTTCGGATGAAGGAAAAAGGTGACTTGGATGCGGCTTTCGAAATGTATAGTCACTGTTTGGACATTTATCCGCAAGGAGCCGCTACTTTGTTCGAAATTTCCCGCTTCCATATGTTTCTCAATCAGCCGGAAAAAGGGGAGGAAGCTTTGAAGAAGGCAGTGGATGCCGATCCTAAGAGTTTTTGGTATAAGCAAACTTTGGCAGCCTATTATCAAGGTAAGGGAAATTACCCGAAAGCCATTTATGTTTATGAGGATATGGCGAGCCAG
>ENA-OPEI01000272-OPEI01000272.1-human-gut-metagenome-genome-assembly--contig:-NODE-272-length-6201-cov-1.328832_pt1 | contig 6201 bp, 5 predicted proteins | sample MGYA00241297_ERZ501528 | MGnify/ENA primary metagenome ERZ501528 (study PRJEB25962, sample SAMEA2042387) | human gut metagenome | biome: human gut; feature: human-associated habitat; material: faeces...
ATGTTGATAACTTGTTAAGTTATTCACATATCTTCTCCTTTAATGTTTTTATTTCTTCTTGAAGTTTAACATTTGTCTTAAGTTCATTTGATATTTTTTCATGTGAATATATAACTGTTGAATGATCTCTACCTCCAAATTCTAGTCCTATTCTTTGCAGACTTTCATCAGTCATTATTCTACTTAAATACATTGCGATTGCTCTTGCATCTGTAACATTTTTTTTCTTCATTTTTCCTTTTAACATCGATGATTCAAGGCCAAAGTATTTAGCAACTATATCAATTATTTTACTTACTGAATTAGTTCTATATACTGTTTTTGATACAAATTCTTGTAGTGCTTCTTTTGCTATATCTAATGTTACTTCTGGTATGTTAAATGTCGCTTTATAAGCTACTATTCTTGTAATTGAACCTTCTAAATCTCTAATACTGCTTCCACAATTACTTGCGATATATTCTACTACTTCATCTTTAATATCTAAATCAAAGTTATATACCATGATTTTATTTTTAATGATGTTCTTTTTAAGGTCAATATCAGGTGGATTTATTGATTCAGTAAGACCCCATCTAAACCTTGTTTTAAGCCTTTCTTCTAATAATTTATAGTCATTAATAGAAGTATCTGATGCGATTATAATTTGTTTTTCATGTTCATATAAGCTATTGAATGTGTTAGTAAATTCCATTTGTGATTTGACTTTATTATCTAAAAATTGAATATCATCTATCATTAATACATCTATATTACGATATTTTTCTCTAAATGCTTCTAGGTATGAAATATTATTATCATATTTATTTTTAGTATTTATAATTGCTCTATAATCATTTGTGAATTGTTCTGCTGTTATATAAAGCACTCTTTTATCTGAATGTGTAACAATGTAATTACCTATTGCATGCATAAGATGTGTTTTTCCAAGTCCACTTTTAGCATATATAAAATATGGGTTATATAGTTTACCTGGATTTTGTGCGACTGCAAGAGCTGTTCCATATGCAAGCTTGTTTGAATCTCCTACTATAAATGTATCAAATGTATGTCTTGGGTTAAAGTTACTTGAATATGTATAGTTTTTTAAATCATTAAAGTCATCTTCAATGTTTTCTTCAATTTTCTTTTTTGCCATAATTACCTCCTAAAATCATCTTCTAGAGTAAAGTCAACATTCTCATTTATCCAGTCTTTTCTAGGTTCAACTTTATCTCCCATTAACACACTTACTCTTTTTTCAGCAAGCATCGCATCTTCTATATTAACCTTTATTAAACTTCTATGTTTTGGATCCATAGTTGTCTCAAATAACTCTTCAGCATCCATTTCTCCTAGACCTTTAAATCTATTTATTTTATAAGCACCTTTAATTTCTTTTCTCTTAATAGCTAGTTCTTCATCAGTTTGAATATACTCTTTTGTTTTATTGTATTCAATACTATAAAGTGGTGGATTTGCAATATATAGCATACCATTTTCTATTAACCCTTTCATAAATCTATAGAAGAAAGTTATTAATAGTATTTGAATATGTGCCCCATCATCATCAGCATCGGTCATAATTATAACTTTACCATAATTGCTTTCTTTAGGATCAAAATCACTCCCAATACCAGCACCTATTGTTTGAATAATTTGATTAATTTCTTCATTTCCATTTATATCATTAGTACTTGCTTTTTCACAGTTTAAAACCTTACCTCTTAAAGGTAGTATAGCCTGTGTTTCACGGTTTCTTCCTGTTTTAGCACTTCCTCCAGCTGAGTCCCCTTCTACTAAGAATAACTCATTCTTACTTGGATCCTTTCCTGCTGCTTTAGTAAGTTTACCATTAAGTATTTTATTTTTATCACTTTTAGTTTTACCACTTCTTGCTTCTTCTCTAGCTTTTCTAGCAGCTTCACGTGCAACTTTACTTTTAAGTGCTTTATCCATTATTAAAGAAGCAACACTTTTATTTTCTTCTAAGTAATAACTTAATTTTTCATAAACAATACTTTCTACTACAGCTTTAGCTTGAGGTGTACCTAGCTTCCCCTTAGTTTGTCCTTCAAACTGTAACATATTTTCAGGAATATTAACACTTATTACTGCAGTTAAGCCTTCTCTAGTGTCACTTCCTTCTAAAGTAGTACTCTTTCCTTTTAATAAATTATTATTTTTAATATATTTAGTTACAAAACTATCATATTCAATTAATTCTTTAGAAAATTTTAAGTATTTTTCATGAACTTTAGGATTTTCCTTTTTTAAGAATGGTAAAACAATATGTCGATATCTATTTCTAGTATGTTCTAACTCATTATTTGTTTTATCAACTCTGTATGGAACATTATTTTCTTCAAGATACTTAATTATTTCATCCTTTGTTACCTTTAAAAGTGGTCTTAAAATTAAATTATCACTATGTGTAGATATTTCTTTGATACCTATATAACCGCTTAGGTTGCTTCCTCTTGTTAAACGCATTAAAATTGTTTCAATTAAATCATCTCCATGGTGCGCTGTTAAAAGTTTTTTGGCATTGTATTTCTTTAATAATTCATAAAAAAATTCATATCTTCTTCTTCTAGCATCTTCTTCTGTGAATGTTTTTTCAAGATACTCATTAATCTCAAGTAACTCAAAAATTAATCCATTATTTTTAGCATATTTTTCCACCATTTGGGCTTCTTCTTCACTTTCAATACGTAGTTTATGGTTAACATGAGCAACAATTATTTTTAAATTTAACTCATCTTTTAACTTGGTTACTAAATCAAGTAGGCACATTGAGTCAGGGCCTCCGCTACAAGCTACAACAACAGCATCTTTATTATTTAAATTATTTTTTAAAAAATCTATTACTTTTTTCATTGTAACTCCTTTAAATTGTATACAAGCATTTCTTTTATGTTACCATCAAGAATTTTTTCTGGTTCATGTGACTCATAATTACTACGATGATCTTTTACCATTTTATAAGGTTCCAAAATGTAACTTCTTATTTGGCTACCAAAATTAATACTTGATGACTCACCTTTTAAAGCATTTAATTTTGCTTGTTCTTTTTCTAGTTCTATCATGTATAATTTATTTTTTAACATTTTCATTGCTTGTTCTTTGTTGTTTAATTGACTTCTTTCATTTTGACATGTAACAACAGTTTTAGTTGGTATATGAGTTATTCTTACTGCTGAATTACTTGTATTAACTGATTGACCACCTGCTCCGCTTGAATGATAAACATCTATTTTTAAATCTTCTTCTTTTATTTCAATATTAATATCTCTTTTTATCTCAGGCATAATACTTACCGATGCAAAAGATGTATGTCTTCTGGCCCCAGCATCAAATGGTGATATTCTAACTAAGCGATGCACTCCATCTTCTTTCTTTAAGTATCCATAAGCATAATCACCACTTATTTTTAAAGTAATGCTTTTAATTCCCGCTTCTTCACCTTTTTGTTCATCAATTATTTCCCACTTGAAACCTTCTTTTTCGGTAAATCTTTCATACATTCTAGCTAGCATACTAGCCCAGTCACACGATTCTGTGCCTCCAGCTCCTGGATGAATTTCTAAATAAGCATTTAACATATCAAATTCTCCACTTAAGATAACAGATGTTTCCAACTCATTTATTTCTGTTTCTAATGTTATTAACTCTTCCCTTATCAACAAGAAAAAATCTTCTTCGTCAGCTATAAGCAATTCTAAATTATCCGCTATTTTTTTATTTAAATTATTATATAATGTTACTTCTTTTTTTAAATTTGCTAATCTTTTGTTGATATCATTCGCTTTATCAACATTTTGCCAGAAATCTTCTTGTTTTTGTTCTTCTTCTAGGGCAGATATTTCTTCCTTTTTTTTATCTAAGTCAAAGATACCTCCCTAGAGAATTTAAGGTTTCTTTATATTCGTTTAATTTATTTAATAATTCTTCTTTCATGCGAATTTTCCTTTCGTGCCATTATTCTATCATATTTTCTCAAAAAAAACTAGGGTCCAAAAGAAAAAACTAAGTAACAATGTGCTACTTAGTTCTATTAGCTATTAGTTAAAGTATTTTTTTCTTTTAGCAATACTTTTTGCTACTAATCCTAGACCAGCAACTGATACAATACCAACTACTAAATCTAAAACTATTTTATCACCTGTAGGTGGGTTTACTATCACTTCATCTTTAACATCTTCATAAGCTAAGGCATATGTAGAGAATTTATCTGATTCAAATGATAATGCGTTTCCATCAACTGATGCAGAAATTATTTCTGATTTTCCATCATGATATCTAACAACATAATACTTTCTTGTATAGCCTTCAGCAACTTTTGTAAGTTCTTCTGGTAAAGCCATATTGAATTTGATTTTGTTATCTAATGTAGATAATGTTCCTAAAGTTTCTCCAGTAATGTTATTTTTTACATTTAATGTTATATCGAAGAACAAAACTACTTTAATATCATTTTTTTCTTTAGCAAGTTCTTTAATACTTTTTTGTTGCATCAGTTGGTGCTTCTTCTTCTTTTTGATTATCAATAGTTACCATAACTATAGCATTAATATCTGCTACATCAAGTTTATAATTCTTATCTATCTTTTTTGTAATAAATTTATTTGTAATAGCACTTGTTTTAATTAAACCAGTTAATATTACGTAATTTTATCTTCGGTAACTAATACTTCTTTTGAACCATTAGTTCATATTTTTAATGTATTTATTTTATTTTTCTTGCTTCAAGATAATATCTCTTGTCATAAGAATGTCCCATTGAAAATGTTTTTCTTGGTAATGAGCCATCTAAAATAACAGTTTTAAATAATTCACTTTTTGGCATGGCATCAAAGATGAAACCAACATTTTTATCACTTTTATGAGTTAATTCTTTTGTTACATCTTCACCATGAATGTAATCAACTTTTCCTGGATTTTCTTTTAAATATTCATCTAGGAACATTTGAATTGAACCAACAGAAATGTTTGATTTTGGATTTTCTATATACCAAACTTCATCAATATCTTTAGTGATTATTTCAAATTTTTCACCATTGCCATCTTTGTTAATAACATAATATTCTTTTAATTTTTCTACTAAATCTTCTGGATTTGTATCAAATATTACTCTATTAATTGCTTCAAATTCAAGAGCTTTGCTATGTAAATTTACAAGTTCTACTAAAGCATAACGAGCTGGATGATTTAAGTATTCTTCTTCACTCATAGTCTTCTTTAAGTTTTCATAACAAGCTTTAGCTGTTGCAAGTGAATGATTTCCATCTCCCATGGCAAATAGTAAAACTCCTTTATCTTTAACATTATATTTAGCATCAAAAGCATCTTTGTCTGCTAGAGATGCAAGTCCTTTATCAACTTCATCCATTGCCTCATTATTTAAAACATATCCTTTAATGTGTCCACCATTTTTCATTAAATCAAAATCATAAACTACATCTTTTTCAGTTACTTTAGTTTTTAGACTTTCAATGATTTCTTTTTTGTCATCATCAATTAAAATCATGATATGTGGAAGCTCTAGTGATGCATTTTCTCTGATTTTAACACGTGGGGGTATTCTTTCAATAACAGTCTTTTCTGTTGCTCTGATTGGAGTTTGGCTACCAACTTCATAAGAATATCCTTCTAGGTCAACGATACCCATTAAACCTTCACGAACTTTTCCATCTTTTTGGGTTCTTTCTAGATAAATCATGCTATCCTTGTATTCTTTGAAAAAGTCTTCTTTTAATAATTCTTCCATGTTTGAATTAATATTTTCAATTCTTTTTTCAACATCACTTTCTTCAAGATATATTTCTGGTAAAGTTAATTTTAATGTTGATGGACTATCTCCGACGATTTTTTCAACATCACTCCAATATTCTGGTTCACTTGTATATTGGTCACAAGCTACTACACTCCATTTACTCATATCAGCATTTTTAGGAAGTAGTATATTACCTCTTTTGAAAGGTACGTTCATAATATCATCTCCTAAAAACATTTTATCACACCTTACTTAAAAATTAAATGTTTATTCAACTTTATTTTTGATAAATTTGTTTTTTTACTTATTTTCTTCTTCAAGCATTTCATAGTGCATTACAATATCTCTATCATAATAAGTAATGCGCCCACTTGGTAAAAGAAGCATTCTATTTATATTTAGGTTGTCTACAAAGTCTAAATTGTGAGATACTACAAGCATTGTTC
>ENA-OPEI01000274-OPEI01000274.1-human-gut-metagenome-genome-assembly--contig:-NODE-274-length-6136-cov-1.586910_pt1 | contig 6136 bp, 6 predicted proteins | sample MGYA00241297_ERZ501528 | MGnify/ENA primary metagenome ERZ501528 (study PRJEB25962, sample SAMEA2042387) | human gut metagenome | biome: human gut; feature: human-associated habitat; material: faeces...
CGTAAATCGTATCTATTATCCCTGACTTTCAATATATTTTTGTATAGTTGCTGATGACACTTCTCCAATGCTACAAGCAAAATAACCATCTGACCAAAATGTTTTTTCCTTCCAATACTGTTTTGATAAGATCGAACTATACTTATGCCATAAGTGGTATGTTGTTTCCTGCTTTACAATTTTGACAATATCGCAAACTCTATCTGTTGTGTCGTAACTTAATAAGAAATGTATATGGTCTTTGTCGGTTTCTATAGCAATAATTTCGTAGCCATAAGTATTAGCAATATCGAAAATCTTTTGTTTAACATCATCAGCGATAGAATCTTTGAGTAATTGTTTACGATATTTGGTTACTAGAACTATATGTACTTTAAGGCTGTATTTCCGTCTGTTATGACGATTGTATCTATTATCCATAATTCACCTCAAAACATTGATTTTCACCAATTGTTATTATATAATATATTTAGTGAAATATCTATGAAAGGAGTACATATATGGAACAAATGACTATTACAGCTAAAATTCAAATAGTCGTAGATGAAACAGATAAGGTTTTGCTTGATGAAACTATGTCTGTTTATCGTAATGCCTGTAATTATGTTTCAGACTATGTATTCCGTACTCATGACTTAAAGCAGTTTTCACTTAATAAGGTTTTGTATTCTACTTTACGAGAAAAGTTTAACCTTAAATCGCAAATGGCTCAGTCTGTTTTGAAGACTGTTATCGCCAGATATAAGACCATTCTTGAGAATCAAAACGAATGGATGAAACCCTCGTTCAAAAAGCCTCAGTATGATTTGGTTTGGAACAGAGATTATTCCTTAACACAAAACTGCTTTTCAATCAATACGCTAAACGGTCGTGTGAAGTTATCTTATTTTGCAGACGGAATGTCTAAGTATTTCGACCATACGATTTATAAGTTTGGTACAGCTAAACTTGTAAATAAGCATGGCAAGTATTATCTTCACATACCAGTAACCTACGATGTCGAAGAAAGTAATGTTTCTGACATCTGTAATGTTGTGGGTATAGATAGAGGTATTAACTTTGTTGTTGCCACTTATGACAGCAAAAACAAGTCTGGATTTGTTAGTGGTAAGGCTATGAAGCAAAAACGTGCTAATTATTCCAAACTTCGTAAAGAACTCCAAATGCGACAGACCTCATCTTCAAGACGAAGAATAAAAGCTATTGGTGGGCGAGAAAACCGTTGGATGCAGGATATTAACCATCAGGTATCAAAGGCACTCGTCAAAAATAACCCCAAGCACACTCTCTTTGTATTGGAAGATTTATCAGGTATTCGTAATGCTACAGAACGTGTTAAAACAAAAGACCGTTATGTTTCTGTATCATGGTCTTTCTATGACCTTGAGCAAAAACTAATCTACAAAGCAAAACAGAATCAGTCTTCTGTTATTAAGGTAGACCCTCGCTATACTGTTAAACCGCAAACTCTACCCATCTGATGACTGCAAATTATATTACCTTATATAATAATGTATTTTTATAGCGACCGCAGTTTATTTCAATCAATAAATCATAGATAAAGAAAAGATGTACCACTAGAGTACATCTTCACTGTAATTCCTTTCTTTATAGACTGTATTTACGGCATAGGCAATCTGTATACTTAACTCTTCATCATCTATTTTTTCAAAGATTGCATTTGTATTCCAGAATATATCTGTTGGATGTGCAAGTTCAACGTCTATTTCATAATTAACTATACATATGTGCCATTCTGACAATAAATGATCAAGATAACAGCTTATTATCTGTTTATCTGCTGTAATTTCAAAGGCAAAGAATGGCGTAATAGTCAGGCTGATTATTTCTCCAATACATTTCTTTGCGTTTTTATCTTTATATATGTAATTCATAATCCTATCCCAGCATCAGTTCCTTGCTTGCCTGCATCACCAGTTCACTGTCGATTGTTTCCTTGTTGTAATGCATGCCAAGTATCAGACTTTTATTTATAAGCTGATTGAGGATTCTTACTGATGTATTCATCATAGAATACAGCGTATGGTAACATTCATCTTTGAACAGATCACTTCTGCAGTTGACCGATTTCAGTCTTGATACCACGTAATCCTTGACCTCTTCCTCATTAAAGCCAGTAAAGGTATAATTCATATTGATACGCTGTCTGAGCGGTTCAAGTGCTTTAAGACGCAGTGTTCTCAAGAATTCATTTTGTCCAACAAATATAAGTGTACAGTAATCTTTTGAGTCATAGTCAAAGTTCATAAGCATAATGAATTCTCTCAATACCTCTTTTCTCAGAAACTGGGCTTCATCAATCGCTATGATGACTTCCATCTTATTTTCTGATGTCAGTCTTTTAAGTTCATCCTGTATCTGCTTGAACATCTGCGATTTTTTAGTTGTTTCTTCCAAACCAAGTGCATCATTAAGCATACGATAAAAGTCAATGGCTGTAATAGTCGTCATGCATATGTAGATGACGACATAACGGTTCGGATTGAGTGCTTCCAATGTTTTTCTAAGACATGTTGTCTTTCCCATTCCTGGACTGCTCAAGAAGACACCAATTCCTCTGGATCTAATAATAAATTCCAGTCTGTTTGTCATCTGTTTAAAGTCATTGGATGTAAACAGTGTTGATACAGCCGCATCCTTGATAAATGGATTTTTATCCATTCCATAATACGTTGTCATTTCCATCAGTAAATGATCTCCTCTCTTCTTGTTTTTCCGTTTTCAATTCGATCCGTTCTTTTTAAAGGGACCTTTTTCTTTTGAGAAACATCATAAAGATATGTCCCTTCAAAAGTTCTTGGATTATAGCGGATAATAACTCTTATTCCTATATAGACAGAAGGAACATCAAAAAGCTGATTTTCAATAAGGACTGTTGAATCGCCATTGACCTTTCTTGTGGTTTCATGAAGAAACACATCATCAAGCCACGAAGCGTATTCAATAGGTGATTTATTTGACAGTCTTGATACTTCAACATCTTTCATATCATACATATAGCGTTCTAGAGGTGTGTGATTGTCATTCTCATCATCTTTCAATGATGAGTGGATTGTTCTGTTATACTCATTTATCCATTTATTAAGATCATCATTTAATTGAGAAAGTGAATGATAGTCGCTTCCCTTATGTACATCCATAAAACGCATCTTCATTGTATGAAAGAATCTTTCAATCAAAGCTTTTCCGACAGGCTGGTATGGGGGATTATAAATGATTTTAGTCCCAAGTTTTGCCTCTATTTCCTTGGTGCTTTTATTTTTGTAGCTGCTGCCATTATCTAAGATGATTACTTTACTTCTGCCGTATCTTAAGACAGCATCATGCCATACCTTTTGAAAATTGACGGCATTGTCATTGAAAAAGAACTCCGCACCAACGATCATTCTTGAATGATTGTCGATAATGGCAATCAGATACGTTTTTCTGTATGTGCTATCTTCATCGTAGATATAAAATGTATGACAGGTATCAGCTTCATAGCCATCACATGAATGAGCGAATTCCCAGGTCCTTCTTTCCTTGACTAAAGTCTCACCCTGTCCATTTCGTAAGCCACTGTTTCTGATATAGCGCTGTATAGTATCAACGGAACAGTCACCTGTATTTAAGACACCATCTTCAATCATTTTTTCATAGATCATGACCCCTGTAATCTTGGGATACTGGCCAATAAGATCGGCAATATATCTTTTATGGTCATCATCAAGCTTTCTTACTCTGCCAAAATCCAGACGATCTTTAGGCATCAGACCTTCAAAGCCATATTTTCTGTATACATGGAGCCACCATTTCATCGTCTGATCAGAAAACCTTCTTTTTGTGCCATCTGGCCAGTCAATTTCAGTTTCAGAGACGCGTTTAAAGTAGGCACTTATTGAATCATCTATAAAAGTTCGTGATACAACAGGTGCTATAAATGAAAATTTTATCTGGCCGATAAGTTTTCTATACTCATAACTGTCTGTATTTTGTATGTTCATATATCTTCCTCCTCATGATTGAGTATAGAACAGCAAAAATACGAAAGACATTGCCAAGTTATTTAATTGAAACTGAAGAAATTCAATCAGGAATCATGATTGGATAAAGTGCGGTCATATTGAAAAAGTGTATGAAGATTGAAGTCAAAGATATCATGAATAACATTACTGAAATCATAAATAAGATGCACAAAGAAATGCATATGATATCTGTTTTTCAAGGTATTGAATATTCTCAAATACACATTATATTTAGAAATCCATCTATAGAGAGTAGAAGTCGATATACAAAATCGTTCTGTTATTTCTTCAATAGTAAAAGCTGAACATGATTTTAATGCGAGTACCTTTAAAATGAAAAAAATAGAAAAAGATGAATAAGGAACAATAATAGAGTTTGGAAGAACGGCATGATAGTGCTTGTCATTTTTACAGTATAGAACAGGAATCGTAATCATATTATCCTGGACACTATCATGATAAGATACATAATGTCTGGAATAATTTTTAAAATATACCAGCTGAGAAGATTTACAAGTAGAATTATTATGCGTGTGCTGTGTAGAAGCATTGATATTATTGAGACAATAAGTTTCAATTCTTTCAACAGTATCAAAATCAGGTTCATCAAAGAATTTGAAATCAAAAGAATTAAAGGCTGACTTGATGTTTAGTGAAAAATCTTGTATCATGTTTCTTGTATCATCAGTATCAACTGACGATTGAAAAGGAACAGTGTTAGAGAGGTCGGATACTTTAACGGGCTGTTTCTTTTCTTTTCCCTTTCTAAATATTTTACATGATTATCATACTACAATCAGATTACAAAAACAGGTGGAAGATTATGCCGTCACACAAGGCACATTTTCCACCTGTTTATTAATTTAATTTGCGGTTTTATTAGCTATTATTATGGGTAGAGTTTACGGTTTAACATTTAAAGTGGAATTTAACTTTTCACTTTAGCTCATTATGAATTCATCATCAATTCTTTGATTCAGTTCAATGCTTCCCATCCTGGTAAGCGTAACATTGGTAAGACTCAATTCATTAAAGAGTTAGCTTCTACTGTAGGTACTACTGTCTCTAATATATATTCTATCATCAAGGATGCCACTATCTCTGTTAGAGATTACAATCTCAAGGTTCATTATGAACTTTCTGCCATGGCTGCATTTGAAAAGAGATCCAAGAATCATAAGATTCCAAATAACTCTAAACTTGAAAAATCAAAAGAGTTCATCTCTCTTGTCGAACAGGAAGTAAAATCAAATAGATTATCCTCTATTGATGAGACCATAAACTATTTAAAGCTTCATCAGCCAGATATTATAAAGAATATGGTGACTGTGTCTACTAAAACATTTTACAGCTATGTCCACCAGGGAAGAACATCCATCAAACCTATTGATCTTCCACGCATGGTCAGAAGAAAGACAAAGAAGAACTGGAAGTCATACATTCCAAAAAGACAGAAAGGCACTTCCATTACCGAAAGGCCTGAATATATCAAGGACAGAGAAGAATTCGGACACTGGGAAGGTGATCTAGTTACTGGACCTAGAGATGGACAGAATGGTGCATATCTTACTCTGATTGAAAGAAAGACACGCTTCTATTATATGATTCCTATCTCTGCCAAATCTTCAAAGCAGGTCTATATGCAGATAAACAAGCTTCATAAGTTCTATGGTGATAGCTTTAAGGATATCTTTAAATCAATCACCTTTGATAACGGTAGTGAGTTTTCTAGGTGGAAGGATATAGAACAGAAGCCAAAATCAAAAGAGAAAAGAACCACTGTCTATTTTGGTAGACCCTATCATTCATGTGACAGAGCCTCAAATGAGAACTGCAATGGACTTATAAGATATTTCATTAAGAAAGGAACTGATATTAATACAATTGATAAGGAGACAACTATTGATATAAACAATAAAATAAACCAGAAGAAAAGAAAGATACTTGGATATCTTTCTTCTGAAGAACTATTTCTTAACGAACTAGCTAAACTTAATGTAACTGATAATACCATTTTCTATAAAATCTAATTTATTTTCTTATTTCCAGTTTCTGCTTGCAATTCAGGAAAAATTATTTCTAAATAGAGATTTTAGCCCTTCTGCGCTGCA
>ENA-OPEI01000280-OPEI01000280.1-human-gut-metagenome-genome-assembly--contig:-NODE-280-length-6034-cov-2.953337_pt1 | contig 6034 bp, 8 predicted proteins | sample MGYA00241297_ERZ501528 | MGnify/ENA primary metagenome ERZ501528 (study PRJEB25962, sample SAMEA2042387) | human gut metagenome | biome: human gut; feature: human-associated habitat; material: faeces...
AAATAATATATGATAAAAACGGAAAAATTATTGCCGATTATTCAGCTTGTGTAAATATGGGAGCTGATTCTGCCTTTCAAATAAATGATAAAATATATACAATATTTAATGGTGGTGTAGCTTACATGGATCTTGATGGGAAGAATTATGGTGAGATGATGCAATGAGATATGAAATTAAAAAAATATTATCATGTAAAATACTTATGATTTCTATGATTGTGGCTTTTATTTTTTCAATGGCAATTTCATATAATGCATATGCTAATGAGAAAATAAATTTAAGAGAGTTTTCTGCATATATTGGTGATTTTTCAGAACAAAAATATGATGTGATAGAGCAAAAAGTAATGGAGTTACAAAACAAATACGAAGAAACACAAAATGCAGATGTAATGAATGAAATGTTTGTTTATCTGACATTGGATAAAGATGCTTTAAATTGTCATAATGTTGTTGAATATAGGGATAGTGTTATTTCTGATTCTGAAATTAAAATAAAAACTGAGTCTGGATATTATAAGAGAATGAACGAAACGATAAATAAATTATATGGAAAGAAGACTAATCTTGTAATTGGAGAAAGTGAGACTTTAAATGAAGTATATGATTTATTTTGCGTAACTGATATTGTAGATATTGTATTTATTATTGTAATTATTTTATTTTCTTCTTATTTGTTTTTGAATGAACATAATAACAATACATTTTATATGATTAAATCATCATATAGAGGAGGGAAGTTATCTTATCGGAATAAAATAGTGATAACATTATTTTTTTCGATAATGGCATCAGTGGTTGAAACTTTGGGAATGACAATATGGTCAGTTTTTTGGAATAAAATAGATCAATGGAATACATCAATTCTCTTAAATAACGCTTTCTTACATTCACCGTATAGTATTACTTTATTTGAGATGATAATTGGAGTAGTAATTATGAGGGCAATTGGTTTTTTTGTATTATCTAGTGTATTTATTTTTGTTTCTTTATTTTTTAAAAGTAATATTGTGCCGATAGCGATTAATACATTTATTGGTTTGGGAGGCATAGCAATTAATTATATTTTATCAGGAAAATATTTTGCTTTATCTGGTGGCACAATCAGAGAAGCTGAAAATTATGATATTCTTAGAAAGTATACACCGTTTCCATTGATTAGTGAAAGTGTCAATTATTTTAAGGAATATGAACCTATTAATTTAATGGGAGTTCCAATTCAGTTATTAAGTTATTCTTTAATAGTTAATCTGGTTTTTGCAATTATAGTGATAGCGCTGGGTTACTATTTTTATAACACGAATTTTAGGGAAAGTTGAGTTCAAAAATATCATGCTAGAGTTAATTGATATAAAAAAAAGATATGGTAGTAAAGAAGTATTGCATGGAATCAGCATCAAATTTGAAAATGGTATTTATGGATTGATTGGACCAAATGGATCTGGTAAATCTACTATTATGAATATAATGTCAGATGTTTTGGATATGAGTTCAGGCAAAATTTTATATAATGGAACTGATATAAAAGAATTAGATGACAAATATAGGGAAAAAATTGGTTTTTGCTAAATTTTCAAAGTAAATGCAACGCCTCTGTTGCGTTTACTTCCTAGAAAGAAGAAAATAATTGTCAAATTTGAATTTCCTATGATGGTGTATATGGCATGAGCTGTCAAAGTAATCGCAACACCTTTTAAAGAATGTTGCAGTTACTTTGCTGACTACTTATAAGAGAAGGTCTTAAAATTATTTTTTCTGCGGGGATTTCTTCAATGCCTAATAATGTAAAGAAATCATCAGGTAAAGCATTTTGAGCTAAATTGTATGCACTTAATCCGAAAAGAGCTTTTCTCTTATAACTATTGATGTGGTTCATCATAAGTGTTATATCTGCCTGTGTATACGGTTCCAGTGAAGAACCTTTTGGAATGATATATCTAATCATTTTATGGTGATTTTCGCATGATCCTTTTTCGTCAGACCTATTTGGTTCACAGAAAAATATTTTGGTTCGTTGCTTTTCTGTTACACAAGAAGCTTCCATACCCGGAATGTCAGCAAACTCAGAGCCATTGTCGGTTAGGATAACAGGAAAAATCTGATTGAATAGTTCATATCCTAATGAAGTTTCGATTTTATTTAAAGTTTTTACCACTGCTTCAGTAGTCTGGTTGTCCATTATAAAGGCGAGTTGGAATGACAGGGATGGAATTGTTAAGGTGAGTAAGGTTGCGTCTTCGTCTTTCTTTCCTTTTACACAATCCATTTCGGCAATACTGACATCATTTTCTTCTAGGTAACTTAAATAATCACCATAAAAATGACCGATTTTTGTTGCGGACAGAGGTGATATATTGTGTGAAGTTTTGTTACGAGGTTTTCGTTTTACTTTATCACGGAGGTCTACGTTTCGTACTTCGAGTATATTTTTATCAATCATTCGGCGTAAAGTGGATTCACTAATAATAAGTTCTTCTTGATAAGTTTGCTTGATGTGATATGGAGATAACCCATTTTTGATTAATGGTGATGCTAAAGTATTTATTATATCTAATTCTTCATCTGTTACATCAAAACCTGAGCGTGAAGATGTAAGTGTATTAATGTATTGAGACTGAGCTTCTGTTGATTTATAAATATTTTTATCATATACGCAAAAATTAATAGATTTGCAGCCGTTGCAGAGGTATGGTGAAATATCTAATTTACGGCAAGAAGATTTTTTATAATTCTCACAGTGCCTAGTACATAAGGATAGACATGCATAACATTTACGATTGCAATTATTGTCTCCGCAAATATGATGAAAATGACAATCTCTTTTACTGGCACAGTCGTTACTTGAGGTCGGAATAGCCATAGAATGATTTTGAATTTCACGCAAAATTGTTGATGGTGATTTATTTAATTCTTTTGCTATTGCACGAATGGATATTTTGTGATTAAGACGGTCTTCTATTAGAACTCGTTGCTCATGTGTAAGGTGTTTAAATATAGACATAAATTTTCTCCTGTGTAAAAATATATACCAATGGCATATAGCGATTATAACAGAGGATGATATAAAAAATCAAAATAAAGGTGGTGAGTACAATTACGATAAAAGAATTAAGAGAATCTACAGGGCTTTCGCAGTCTAAATTCGCAGAAAAATTTCATATCCCTATTGGAACACTACAGCATTGGGAACAAGGAGTTAGAAAACCGCCTGAGTATGTAATTTATATGATAGAAGTACTTATTAACAATGATTACAATTAAAAGGAGATAAAAATGTCTTTCATAGCATATTGTGAAAAAGAACATATTAATAAAAAAAGAGCAGAAGATGTTACACCAAATGAACAAAATGATACTTTTTATTGTCAAAACACTAGATGCAATTGTGAATTTTCAGTTTCAGCTTTAAATTCTAACAAAGTAAGAACGCATTTTGTAAAAAAACCAAGTAGCCAACATATAGAAGGATGTTGGAATGATATTAATTTAAAAGAGTCGGGAAGTAAAAATGATTATGATACTTCGGATTTTTCCCTTAATGGATTATTGGATATTATAAAAAATGCGAATGATAAAAAACCGAATGACATAGTTAAAAAACCTGTTTTTCCCAAAACATCTCCAACAGAGCACAAAAAAGAAATGTTATATATACATACAGTGCGTGAATTATTTGCTGTTTGCTTAATGAATGATATTGATGATGAAATTAATGGAATAAAAATTAAAGAAATATTTGCAGGGCGCAAAACATCCTATTTGTATACAAAATATATATCTGGAATAAAGCTTGTTGAATGCTTATATCATAGTTATGACACTAAATCCAATAAAATTAAATTCAGTTTTCCTTACAATGGAAATAATTTTATAATTGATATTCATTTTGATTCTACAGAATTATTTAAAGAATATAACAAAAAGCTATATAATTATAAGCAACCTATTCTTATCTACGCAGAATGGAATAATAACCATGCAGAAATTACTTCTGGAAAACAAATTATACCATTAAAAAATCATAAATAGTGTATTTATGTACCCATAAATCAAATTTATGGGTACATGTTAATCTTAAAAATCATATTTTTTTAATTCTGAAATATGTTTTTGATATGCCTTTTCGGTAAGTTTTACTTTTTTATGTTGAGAACTGTCTCCATTAAAATGAATTGCAGTTTTAGCAATTGTGCCTCTAATTGTGTATGATGGTTCTAATAAACCATTAAGTTTACTCCATGTCATATCATCAAATATATCATTTGATTTAGATTCAAAATCATCTTCATTGTTAGACTCAATCAGTAAAGTAACATAAGCTAAATTTTTCATAATATAAATTTTCCTTTCTGTTATTATATTTTTATGTTCGGTAATTATTACAATTTGTAATAAATTATCCATCTAGTTTAATGCAACGTTTTTAACTGTCAAAGTAAACGCAACAGGGGTGTTGCAATTACCTTGCAAATCTACCAAAAATTGGTTTTTTGCCACAAAATGTAGGTTATTATCCAAATTTCACAGCAAAAAAAACCATAGAGTATTTTGGGTATCTTAGAGGTGTAAATAAAAAAGAATTAGATTCAAACGTGGAACAGGTGTTAAGGGATGTTAATTTGTATGAGAATCGTAACGATAAGGTTAAATCTTTTTCAGGAGGAATGAAGCAAAGACTTGGAATTGCAATAACATGTGTAGCTAATCCGGAGATTATTATTTTTGACGAGCCGACAGTGGGACTTGATCCGGAAGAAAGGGCAAGATTTAAAAATCTAATTAGAAAATTATCTAAAACAAAAACTATTGTGTTATCAACACATATTTTATCAGACGTAGAGGAAGTGGCTGACTATATAATATTGATTAAAGAAGGATGTCTGACAAAATTTGAGAAGATTGGTGGGAAGGATAATGAATAATGTTACCAAAATGGAATTATACAAAGTTCTTTCAAAACCTCAGGTATATATAATTTTTGTTGTTGGACTAATTATTCAAAGCATCATGGCGGGACAGATGAGAACAACTATGTTTAATGGATATCATAAGTCTATGTATGAAAATTATATGAATGAAATGGAAGGCGAATATTCAATTGAAAAAAAAGAATACATTAATTCAGAATATCAGAAATTCCAAGCTATTATCGATGATAAGCAAAAGAATGAAATTGCATTTAATAATGGCAAAATAGATGGTAAGGATTATCATTCTATAATCAACGAAGAAAAGAAAGCTCAATATAGAATAGCAACTGTCAAATACATTGTTGAGAAAACAGAGTATTATGATAGTCTGGATAAAAGTGCACAATATTTTTATGATATTGAAATAAGTGATTATATTGAAAATTTGAGGTTTAATGTTATACCGATAATAGTTATTCTATTGATTGTGGTACCTATGTATACAGATGATATATATGCAGGAACATTAGCTATGATTAAATCATCTAAAAATGGAAGAATGATATTGTTAAAATCGCGGCTGAACATTAGTTTATTAATTTCATTGTTGATATGTATATTATTTGCATTTATTGAATTTGTGACAAAGTATATTATATTTGATTTAGGAAATCTGAATGCAGGGGTTGATAGTCTGATGATTGAGAGGACTATGCATTTACCATATATTATATCGGACTTGTCTATATGGCAATTTATTGTTTTATTATATCTGTTCTATCTTATAATCTCGGTTATGATTAGCATAATTGGTTTATTAGTTTCTAAAATATCACGAGGAAATATAGAAGCATTTTCAATAATGAGCGTTATTATTGTAGGTGTTTCATATATTTTAAATATTTTGTGACTGATATGTAATGACTTTTCAATAAAGAGACTGAATATGACGTTTGCAGACTTTGAAAGGGCGATGCAAAAGGCGGGATACAAGCTCTAATCAACCAGTCCCTTATTCTTCCACTTTCCGCTCTTCCAGCGCAGCACCATGCCGACAGCCCTGATGCACTCGTCACTTGCGAGTCCGATGTAAGCACCGACTGCGAGAAGCCCCAGATGCAG